>Ga0070681_10000289_pt1 | contig 40654 bp, 39 predicted proteins | sample KBSC83BmetaG_FD_65650 | JGI IMG/M metagenome (GOLD analysis project Ga0070681, IMG submission 65650) | Corn rhizosphere microbial communities from Kellogg Biological Station, Michigan, USA - KBS C8-3B metaG | ecosystem: Host-associated > Plants > Roots > Rhizosphere | place: USA: Michigan...
CGCTGAAGTCGCTCGCCGACATGATCAAGGGCAAGCAGGGCCGGTTCCGCCAGAACCTGCTCGGCAAGCGCGTGGACTACTCTGGTCGTTCGGTGATCGTGGTCGGTCCGCGCCTCAAGCTTGATGAATGCGGTTTGCCGAAACGCATGGCGTTGGAACTTTTCCGTCCGTTCGTGATCAGCGAAATCATCAAACGCGGTTTGGCACACAACATCCGCAGCGCGTCGCGCTTCATGGAAGAACATACGCCGGAAGTGCTCGCCATTCTTGAAGAGATCATTAAAGACAAGCGCGTTCTCTTGAACCGCGCGCCTACGCTCCACCGCTTGTCCGTGCAGGCATTCCGTCCGCAGCTCGTTGAAGGTTTGGCGATTAAGCTCCCGCCGCTCGTCTGCGCCGCATTCAATGCAGACTTCGATGGCGACCAGATGGCGGTCCACTTGCCGCTCTCCGAAGCCGCGCAGAAGGAAGCCGTTGAGATCATGTCTGCCGGCAAGAACTTGCTGAAGCCCGCAACGGGCGACCTCATCACCGGTCCCTGGAACGATGTCGTTCTCGGTTCCTACTATTTGACCCGCAAGCTTCCCGCGCAGGGCGAAATCAAGCACTTCGCGCATCTCAACGAAGCATTGCTCGCGTATCATTTCGGCCACATCACGCTCCACACGCCGCTCATGTTCAAGGGCATGGAAACGACCGTCGGCCGCCTCATCTTCAACCAGACGCTCGGCGGTAAGATCGAGTTTGTGAACGACACGGTGACAAAGAAGAAGTTGAACGCCATTCTCGGCAAAATTTTCCAGGTCCACGGCATGGATGCCACTCGCGACGCGATCGACGAGGTGAAGAATCTCGGCTACAGCATGGCCACGACTTCAGGCATCACGTGGGCGATGGCAGACCTTATCATCCCGACTGAAAAAGAACAGGTGATCGAAAAGGCAGACAAAGACGTTGAGCTCGTGCACGAACAGTACGCGCAGGGCTTGCTCACCGCCGCCGAACGCCGCAGCCGCGTCATCATCATCTGGGAGCATGCAAAAAGCGACATCGCAAAAATCGTTTCGGGCATCTTCCCGTCGGACAACTCGATCTACCAGATCGTGGACTCCGGATCCCGCGGTTCGTGGTCTCAGCCGATCCAGATGGTCGGCATGAAAGGACTCGTGCAGAACCCGAAAGGTGAAACAATCGAGCTCCCAGTGAAGTCCTCTTTGAAAGAAGGCCTCTCCGTTCTCGAGTACTTCATTTCGACGCACGGTGCGCGCAAAGGAACGACCGACACCGCTTTGAAAACGGCGCAGGCCGGTTATCTTACCCGCCGTTTGGTGGACGTTGCGCAGGATCTTACGATTCGCGAAGAAGACTGCAAGACGAAAGAAGGACTTGTTTTGCTTCGCAGCGACGGCAGTGAATTCAATCAGAGCTTCGCTTCGAAACTCTTCTCGCGCGTCGCGCTCGATGACGTGAAAGTCGGCAACAAGATTTTGGTTCGCGCCGGAGAGGTGATCGACAAAGACACTGCCGATGAAATCGAGAAATCGAAAATTGATTCCGTGGTGGCCCGCTCGCCGATCTTCTGCAAGACGCTCTACGGCATCTGCGCGAAATGCTACGGCTATGACCTTGGCGTGAACGAGGTCGTCAAGATGGGAACCGCGGTCGGCGTCCTGGCCGCCCAGTCCATCGGCGAACCGGGCACGCAGCTCACGATGCGCACCTTCCACTCGGGAGGCGTTGCGGGAGCCGACATTACGCACGGTCTGCCGCGCGTCGAAGAAATCTTCGAAACGCGTTCGCCGAAGGGCCGCGCCATTTTGGCTCCGTTCGACGGTACTGTCGACAAGATTGAGGAGAAGGGCAACCTGAAGACCATCCGCTTTATTGCCGAAAACAAGAAAGCGAAGGCGCAGGAGGTAAGCATCCCGCGCGGCACAGTGCTCTTCGCGAGGGCCGGCGACAAGATTCATCAGGGAGATCTGCTCTCGGAAGGAAACATCGACATTCATGAGCTCTATGAGCACAAAGGCATGGCGGAAGTCGCGCGCTACATTGTGAACGAAGTGCAGAAGATTTATCTCTCGGAAGGTGCGTCCATCAATAACAAGCATATCGAAATGATCGTGAAGCAGATGTTCTCGCGCGTGAAGATCCGCGAAGCGGGTGATGCGCCGGACTTTGTGATGGGCGAAATCGTCGAGAAATCGAAATTCCTCGAAGTGAACAAAGAGATCAAGCGCGAGGGCGGCAAGCCTGCGAAGGCGGACGAAACGCTCCTCGGCATCACGCGCATCGCTTTGTCCGCGGAATCGTTCCTCTCGGCGGCTTCCTTCCAGGACACCTCGCGCGTCCTTGTGAAGGCCGCCATCGAGGCTAAGATCGATAAGCTCCGCGGCTTGAAGGAAAACGTCATCATCGGACGACTGATCCCTGCGGGCAGCCGCGAGATCATGCCGTCGCAGCCCATTCTCCATGAAGGCGACGTCGAAGAGGAAGAAGAGGTGACGACCGCCGCGGGAGCGGAGAAATAACAACTGGAATAAGGGTGGCGATGCAAGCGCTTCGTCTCCACGCGCAGACGAGTATCGCCGAAGTGCTCGCATCGCCACCCTCCATCATCATCAGTTTATTTCTCCGGCATCTCGCTGGACTTTTAGGGAAGATTCGCATATAATAGGGAAACATGAATAATCAGGATAAAGACAAAAAAGAATACGAACTCGCGCTGCTTTTGAAGTCCGAAGGGGACATGGCGGGCGTTCTTGTTCTCGTCGGCCAGCACAATGGCGAAATTTCGGCTGAGCCGAAAATGAAAAACTTGGCGCTTGCGTACGAAATCAAAGGACACAAGGAAGCTGTTTTCGCCTATTGCAACTTCAAGGCATTTGGCGAGGACGCGAAAGAACTTGAGCGCGATCTTACCTCCCGTCAGGATGTGATCCGCTCAATGATCATTGCGTCGCCTCCGGCGGCCGAGAAGATCACTCCTCCGGGAATGCCCCGTGAGCGCCGCGGAAAGATGAGCCGTATGGCTCCGATCGACGCAAAGCCCGCAGCACCCCGCCCGCTTTCGAACGAAGCACTGGAAAAGAAAATCGAAGAGATCTTGCAGTAAAAGCACCCCCTTTCGCCTAGCACGAAGACTAGTAACGGCGAGAAAGGGGTGTTTTTATTGCAATTATCATTATTAAAAATTTATTAAACGAAGTTTGCCAATACGCATCTTTCGGTTTACGATTGAGGCATGGATTTAAATAAAGTATTCATTTTAGGCAGGGTGACGGCGAATCCGGAGCTTCGGACTACGCCGGGCGGGCAGGCGGTCACGACGATCGGCGTCGCAACAAACCGCAACTGGACGGATAAAAACGGCCAGAAACAGGAAGAGACCGAATTCCACAATGTCGTATTGTGGGGCCGTCAGGCCGAGGTCGCGAGCCAGTTTCTCGTAAAGGGTGCGATGGTGCTTATCGAAGGCCGTATGAAAACGCGCAGCTGGACGGACAAGCAGGGCGGCCAGCGTCGTACGACGGAAATTATGGCCGAACGGATGCAACTCGGCCCGCGTCCGATGGGCGGCGGCCAGGGTGGTTCCTGGAAGGGGAATGGCGGCGCAGGCGCGGGAGTTGATAAGAAATCAGGCGATGGTATCCCGTCTCTCGACGACAAGGAGCCCGAAATCCCGACGATCAATCTTGAAGACGAGGAGATTAAACCCGAAGAAATTCCGTTCTAGGCGCGCTCCGTGCGAGTCGGCACGGGTTGCTAATTTTGTTTGCATCTGATACAATCTGAACCATGGCAAAAAAGGTAAAAACCGTTCTGAAGCTTCAGCTCTCCGCAGGCGCCGCGAATCCCGCGCCTCCGGTCGGTACCGCATTGGGCCCTCAGGGCATCAACATTCAGGATTTTTGTAAGCAGTTCAACGACGCCACGAAGGACATGAAGGGTGATGTTGTTCCTGCGGAAATTACGATCTATGAAGACCGCAGCTTCAGTTTCATTTTAAAGACGCCCCCGGCGTCAGCGCTTCTCAAGAAGGCGGCTGGCATCGAAAAAGGCTCGGGCGACCCTTTGAAGAATAAAGTTGGCAAGGTTTCGAAAGCCGACGTCCGTAAGATCGCCGAACGGAAACTTGTTGATTTGAACACGGACGACATTGAAGCAGCTGAACGCATCATCAAGGGGACTGCGAAGAATATGGGAATCGAGGTTGAGTAAATAGCGCAAGTATCAAATAAAAAAGGAACTTCTTTTCGGTCACACGCAGACTAGCGACCGAAAAGAAGTTCCTTTTTTATTTGACCGCTTCGCTGTTTACTCAACTCCTCTCATCGTCCTTCCATGCGGTCAATAGCTCAAATGTCTTCTTTGCGATTTTCGGGGCGCTCAATGTTTTTCGGTATTTTTCCGTTGTGCATACGCGGAAACTCACATAACTCTGCGCCACTTCTTCAAAGTTTTTAAAGTGTGCGGGGAAACGGGCCTTGAGCGATGCAAGTTTACGGCCGGGACCCTGATAGATCATGATGTCCTGTGCCTTGAATCGTTCCGTGCTCACGATGGGCGTCACGAGCACCGATCCCCAGGGCAATCCGGCGATGTCCGCGATTTCGTTCTCGAGTTCTTCGAGCCCCACCTGATTCCGAAAATCAAAATTCGGATTTTTCATAAGCGTATCCATTTCGCGGTCGGTCGCGCCAAGAATCGTAACGGCTTTGCCGGTGCGCATGTCGGCCGTCGCGAATTGCTCGGGGCGGATGACGAGCGCTTCGCGGAACAGATCGCGCGTGCGGAAGAGGGAATACGCGTGCTGCACGAAGTCGTTTTTTGAAAGGCGCATCGCGCCGATGAGTTCTGAATCCGTGAAGTCGACGAGATCGGCGCGCGTTATTTCGCGGGCGATGATCATGTGATGCACCATTTTCTGCATCGCGCGCTGGGCGATCGAAGATGTCTTGCGCAGATAGACGTTTTTATAAATCTTGAGATAAAAATTCTGCAGATCGATCGCATTATCAATCGCTTTTTCGTCGATTGCGATCGCGCCGTCTATATAATAGATGTGATTGCGGAGATATTCGACGCCGACCGGGCGCGAGAGGATCGTGTTCACGCTGTCGCGCTCGAGATAATCGAGTTTTTCCATGCCGAGGTTTTTGTCGCTCACGGCTTGCCAGAGCGGATTCTTATGCGCTGCGATGTCGCGCATGATGCGAAAATCGATGCCGCACGCCTCGATTTCGCGCCGACGCCGTTCGATGATCGCGGCGCTCACGGCCGCGTTCGGGCTCACGCCCGGCGGCGTTCCGGGCGGCAATTCGCATAGGCTTTCCGTGACGTGTGAGAATGCCGGATGGCCGATGTCGTGGTAGAGCGCATATCCCGCGATCGCGCGCGCTTCGGCATCGTTCACGAATCCGCGCTTCAGCCACGACGCCGCGAGCTCCTGTGTTGCGTGATAGCTGCCGAGCGAATGCGCCTTGCGGCTGTGCGTTGCGGAAGGGAATGTAAGGTAGGCCATGCCGAGCTGGCGCTTGTCGCCGAGCGCCTGGAATTCCGGCGTCTCGACCATCGGGAGCACGGCGCGGATGTCGATCACGCCGTGAATCGGATCGGCGACGACTTTCGGCGTGCTGATGGAATTTGATTTAGACATCTCCTTCGATCTGCTCTTTTATTTTTTCGATTACGCGGCGCAAAACTCCTTCCTCGGTAAGGCGAGTGGTATCGAGCACGAAGTCATAATGTCCCGGATCAAGAAAATCATCAATGCCGTAGAGTGCGCGATAACGGTCAAGTTCTCTTTGGCTCCGTTCTTCATTCGCGCGGAGCACTGCCTCGATTGGTTTCTTCATATTTTCCGGACGTTTTGCGCTGCGTTCGGCGCCTATGTGCGGATCGACGGTGAGGCAGACATTAAATACCGCAAACGGGCTTTCTTTTGCAAAGAACCATGCAATGCGGCCTTGTACGATCATATTATCTTTCGTTCGCATGATGTCGGCCTGGCGGCGGTCAAGTGATTTTTCAAGTTCGGGGTTCCTCTCGATTGCCTGATAAAAGACTTCGATGGACATGCCCTGTTCCGCTGCAAGCTCCCTGAAGAGACCTCCCATATATAATTCCTCATATCCGAGCGCCGTCGCCAGTTTCCCGGCAAGGACCGTTTTTCCCGCTCCGAGGTGTCCGCCAAGGGTTATAATGGCCATATCAGTTATATTAAAGCATACTATTCCGTATCATCCGGTAGGAGATTTTCCATGTTGTTGAATCTTGAATCGGATAAAAAGTTGAAGGCAATCCGCGAATATGTCGAAGCGCAGCGCAAAAAGCTCGGCATAAAAGACGGGGATTTGCTCATAACGCATGTGCACGCGCTTCCTGCCGAGTCGTGCGATATGGGAGGTGAATTCGCTCAGCTCCTCAACGTCCAGCTCGTTCGTGTCCGCGAATCGAGGTGGCAAGAGCTCTATAATGTGCGGGATCCCGAAATCCTGAACGGCCTTTATGAAGAGGTTCAGATTCAAGAGAACCATGAGGCGAGCAAAAAGAAGGTCCGGCCGATGATCGCCCGGACTGTAACCCGCCTGATGGCGGCATAATTTTTTTCATATTTATCGTTTTTGCCCCGGATCCCTCCGGGGCTTATTTTATCTGCGTTTATGTTGCAGGGCCCCGCAACTTCCGCTAAACTCAAATTCATGGGCACATATCAGCCGACGATGGGGCTCGAAATTCATGCGGAGCTCAAGACGCGCACGAAGATGTTTTGTGATTCGCTGAACGATCCCGAAGAGACGCGCCCGAACGTGAATGTATGCCCCGTGTGCCTCGCGCATCCGGGGACATTGCCCGTGCCGAATAAAAAAGCCATCGAGCATGTTATTAAGGTGGGCCTCGCGCTCGGCGGGAAAATAAACGAGCGGACGAAGTTCGACCGCAAGAATTATTTTTATCCCGACATCCCGAAAGCGTATCAAATTTCGCAATACGACAAGCCGCTTGTTGAGGGCGGCGAGCTCGCGGGTATCCGCCTCACGCGCATTCATCTTGAAGAAGACACGGGCACGCTCGTTCACGAAAGCGGAGCGTCGCTCGTCGATTATAATCGCGCGGGCGTTCCTTTGATGGAGCTCGTCACGGAGCCGGATTTCCGAAGCGTGGAGCAAGTAGTCGAGTTTGCAAAAGAGCTGCAACTTATTTTGCGCGCGCTCGGCGTTTCCGACGCGAACATGGAAAAAGGGCAGATGCGCATCGAGGCGAATATCAGTTTGAATATGGGAACGAAGGTGGAGGTGAAGAATATCAACTCGTTTCGCGCCGTGCACGATGCGATCGAATACGAATTGAAGCGTCAGGAAGAGGCGCTCGAAAAAGGAGAGAAACTCACGCAAGAAACGCGCGGCTGGGATGAAGCGAAGCGCAAAACATTTTCGCAGCGCTCCAAGGAAGATGCGCATGATTACCGCTATTTTCCGGAGCCCGACATGCCGCCGTTCGAAACGAAGCCGTTCGACCTCGATTCTCTCCGTGCGAATATGCCCGAATTGCCGGCCGGAAAACGCGAGCGGTTGAAAGAAGAATATGGATTGAACGAAGCGCAGGCGGAGGCACTTGTTGTGGATTCCGAAATGGCAAACTTTTTCGAGGCCGCGGTTTCCGAATTGAAAGAAGGTTTGCCCGATGCCGACCCGATCATCATCTATAACTATCTGACGAGCGATGTGCGCGGCCTTATGAATCAGGGTTCGATCGCGTTCAAAGATTTGAAAGTCACGCCGGAGCACTTGGCGCATCTTGCCGGCCTCATTCATGCGAAAAAAATCACTTCACGTCAGGCGAAAGACATGCTTGTTAAAATGATGGAGAGCGGCGAGGATCCCGAGGATCTTATGAAGAAAGGAGATATGGCGATTTTAGACGCAGCGGAAGTGGAGCGCGCGGTCAACGCCGTTATCGATGAAAATCCGGCCGCGGTTGCGGATTATAAGAATGGAAAAACGGCGAGCATGCAATTCCTCATCGGCAAAACGATGAAACTTTTGAACGGACGCGCGCGGCCCGACATGCTCCGCGAGATTTTCGAGAGAAGTCTTAAATAATTTTTTGGCGGTGCGTTGACTTCTGCGCTGCTTCGGCGTATCATTGTCTTCGGAACATTCAAAAACACTTTGAATTTCCACGACACTCGAGTGGAGACAGCCTTTTGCGAAAGGAGCAAACGAATTACATCGTTTCCCAAGGGGCTTTCTCCTACTCAAGAGCAGGAGATCCAAACTACATACGATCAGGAGACTATGGCGTGCAGCTGAAGCGGACTCTTCCCCACACTACCCCGATCCGACTCGTGAGCGCAGCAATCGCGGTGATTTGTATTTCTGCGATTTTATACTTCTTAACCCCTCAAACTATGCCGCTTTGGGTGTACCAGTGGCACATTCCGCTTTGGTTTGCTCATAATTGGCCGATTATCCTGCCTTTCGCATGGGCAATCGCCACGTTCTTCGTTATCCGCTGGCAGTGGGTGAAATTACCGCCCGCGCCTCCGACTCCCAAGATGCCGACCTGGCCGAAGCTCACGAACTCCCAATATTGGGAACGATATGACAGCGAGCGGAGTCAGCAGGTTCGCATGCGGCAATAACTCTTTTTATTTCCCCCGAGGCAGGAATTCCCTGCCTCATTTTATTTATCCAAAAATGATTTGATCAGTTGGTCTGCTTTTTCGCGACGGTCGACCCAATGAACGTTCTTTTGTTTTCTAAACCAGGTCATCTGGCGCTTCGCATAACGCCATGTGTTTATTTTGATTTGCGCGATCGCTTCTTCGAGTGTGATGACGTTTTTCAAATATGAAATCGTTTCGCGGTATCCGATCGAATCGAATGCGGGCAGCGAAGTGGAGTAACGGGCAATGAGCGATTCGGTTTCCTGCGCAAGACCCGCGCGGAACATTTCATCAATGCGCGTGTCGATTTGTTCGCGAAGGATTTCTGCGCCCGGATTCAGCCCAATCATGAGCGTGCTGAATTCCGGCGTGCCCGATTTCCGCTGCGCGGTGAACGGTTTTCCGGTGAGCAGCGCGACTTCCAGCGCGCGCACGACGCGCCGCGGATTTTTCGGATCGACGACCGATTCGGCATCCGGGTCGAGTGCGACGAGTTTTTTGAATGCGGCATCGAGGCCGTCGGTTTCGATTTCGCGTTCGATTTTCCGGCGCAGCTCGGGATCGGCCTTCACGGGCGGGATGTCGAGATTCTCGATAAGGGCTTTTATATAGAGACCGGTGCCGCCGACGAGAAACGGAATTTTCCTGCGCTCTAAAATTTTGCGGATCGCGCTCGCCGCATCCTGCTTATATTCCGCGGCGGTATATTCTTCGTCCGGATTTTTGATATCGATCAAGTGATGAGGGATGGCGGCCAGTTCCTCATACGTCGGTTTCGCGGTGCCAATGTCCATGCCGCGATAAACCTGCCGCGAATCGGCGGAAATGATTTCGCCGTTGAAGCGCCGGGCGAGTTCGATCGCGAGCGCCGTTTTGCCGCTCGCCGTGGGGCCCACGATCGCGATAATTTTAGGTTTTTCGTGAGGCATTGACTTTTATATTGTATATGTTACTATATCACCAGCGTTGAAGGCGCACAATCTTTGCTCAAGGCAGGTCTTTATGGCGTTATCCCAGCATACCAGCGTTCCGCGTATGACGCTCGATGAATTTCTCGCGAATCGCGAATTCCTCAGGCTCTACTATGAAAACGATGGCGCGAAGGATTTCAAGCCCATCCGCGACATCGATCCAAAAACGTTCGCGAGGGCAGCATTCCTCGTGTTTCGACAGAAGAACTTTTTCATGGCCTGTAAGATCAGCGGCCAAACGAAGGACACCGTCATCCTGCAGCGCGTAGGATATTCGGATGTCATCATACAGAAAAGGAAGAATCCATCGTGGCGGGTGCTCGCACTCTCCGCATGAGGCTTCCGCTCCCCATCAATTATCCCGCAGCTTCGGCTGCGGGATTTTGTTTATTGATCGCGATTAGAGATTCCGTGCCGCAATTTCGTTCCCGATCTTTTTCAGAAATTCTTCAAGCTTCACTTCCGATTCGTCGCCCGAGCGCGTGCGCACATTCACGCTGCCGTTCGCCGATTCTTTTTCGCCCACAACAAGAATGTAGGGCACTTTCATTGCATCCGCCGCGCGGATGCGTTTGCCGAGCGATTCGTCCGGCTCGCTGAATTCCGCGCGAACGCCCGCGGCGACGAGCGCCTCATGCACTTTCTTCCCATACTCAGAAAATTTTTCGCCGATAGGAATGACCGTTGCCTGTACGGGGGAGAGCCATACGGGGAAAGCGCCCGCAAAGTGTTCGATTGCCACACCGAGGAACCGCTCGATCGATCCCATGATAGCGGCATGGATCATGACGATCCGTTCGCGTTCGCCTTTTTCATTGACGCATACGAGGTCGAAGCGTTCGGGCTGGTTCATGTCGAGCTGGATCGTGGCCACCTGGTGGATGCGGCCGAGCGCGTCTTTCGCGATGAAGTCGAGCTTGGGTCCGTAAAACGCCGCTTCGCCGATGCCATCAAAAGAGTCCGCCTTCCGCTCCGCAGCGATTTCGCGGAGGATGCCCTCCGATTGTTTCCAGTGCGCGGGATCGCCTAAATATTTTTCGGGGTGCTCCGGGTCGTGCAGCGAAAGACGCACGCGAAGCGCGAACCCGAATGCGCCGTAAAATTCTTCGATGATGTCCCAGATGCTTGAAATTTCAACTTTGAGCTGTGCTTCGCGCGCAAAAACGTGCGCATCGTCCTGGGTGATTGCAAGGACGCGCGTGATGCCGGCGAGTTCGCCCGACTGTTCATCGCGATACACTTTCGTCGTATTCGCATAGCGCTGGGGGAGTTCGCGATAGCTCCAGAGTTTGCGGGCATAAATCTGCGTGTGGTGCGGGCAGTTCATCGGCTTCATGGCGTAAAGATGCCCTTCGCGCGTTTCAATTTTGAAAAGATCATCTTTATATTTGTCCCAATGCCCACTTTTTTCATACAGATCTTTCTTGGTGATGTGTGGAATATCCACTTGTTCGTAGCCGCGCTTTTTGCGGAGCTCCCAGACAAAGTTATCGAGGAGGTTGCGAATGAGCGTGCCGCGGGGCGTCCAGAGCGGCAGGCCGGGGCCGACTAAATCCGAGAACGTAAAAAGATCGAGCGCGGGGCCCAAAATTTTATGATCGCGTTTTTTCGCTTCCTCGCGCATCGCAAGATATTCTTTGAGCTCTTCTTTTGTTTCGAATGCGAGTCCGTAGATGCGCGTGAGCTGCGCATTTTTTTCATCGCCGCGCCAGTAGGCGCCTGCGAGCTTGTCGAGCGCGAACGCATCGGCGGGAATTTCGGACGTGTTCTCAACGTGTCCGCCGCGGCAGAGATCCATAAAAACATCGCCCGTACGATAGACGGTGAGCTGCTTGTCTTCTTTTGAAAACTCATCGATCAGTTCGAGCTTGAATGGCTGGTCGGCGAACAATTTTTTTGCCTCGGCAGCGGAAACTTTCTCGCCCGTAAACGGCAATTTTTTATTGACGAGTTTTCGCATCGCCTTTTCTAGGTCTTTTAAGTCTTCCGGTGTCGCGGGCTGGGGGAGTAGGAAATCATAATAAAACCCATTTTCGATAGTGGGGCCGATGCCGAGCTTTGCTCCGGGGAACTTTTCGAGAACGGCGGCGGCGAGAAGGTGGGCCAGGGAGTGGCGGACGTGGTCGATTGAGGGGGCGGTTTTACCCATACGATTGATGGTATCGGAAAAATGCGCTTTTTTGAAGTGATTTGACTATAATATACAATTGTATTATAATAACATCAGGAGGATCGAATGTACGACAACGTGAGATTCCGCCACGATATGAGGCGAGAGGGAAAGGTGTTGCGTAAGAATTTGAAAAAAGGGGTGAAACACCTTGTGAAAAATCCCGATTCTCGCGAGGTCGTTTCCAATCTTGCGGGGTCGGTGTTTAGGATGATCTTTTTTCTCATTCGGAAGGTAATCAAAAAATGAGCTCGGCAGAAATGCCGGGCTCGCAGTGTTTTTGGGCTGGAAAATCATACTTTTCCGGGGTATCATACATTCAATGCTGGATATTAAATTCATTCGGGAAAACGCGGCTGCGGTGAAGGACGCCGCTGCGAAAAAGAATATCGATCCCGCAATTATCGACGAGCTTTTGGAGGTGGATAAGGCGCGCCGCGAACTTATGCAATCCACCGAATCGATCCGTGCCGAACAGAAAAAGGTGAAGGATCGTGAGACGGGAACGAAGCTTAAGGAAAAATTTAAAGAAGAGGAAGGAAAATTGATTCCCGTTGAGAAGCGCTTTAACGAGCTCATGGTGCTCGTGCCGAATATCATTTCGGAAGACACGCCGATCGGCAAGAGCGAGGAGGACAATAAAGAGATTTTCAAATGGGGCGAGCCGAAGAAATTTGACTTCGCGCCGAAAGACCATATGGCGATTGGTCGCGATCTTGATATTCTCGATTTCGAAAAAGGAACGAAAGTCGGCGGTTTCCGCGGCTATTACGTGAAGAACGACGGCGTGCTCCTCGTGATGGGCATTATGATGTATGCCGTGCACAAAATGGTGGAGAAAGGATACGCGCCAATGATTCCGCCCACGCTCGTGAAGGGATTCGCGCTTTTCGGCAGCGGCTACTTTAAAGGGCTTGAATACAATCCGGACGTCGACGAGATTTATCAAATTGCGACAGGAGATAAGGAAGCAAGCGGCGAAACAAGCAAGGATAAAAAATTTTTGGTTGGCACCGCGGAACCGTCGCTCCTCGCATATTATTCCGATGAAGTATTAAAAGCAGAGCAACTGCCGATCAAGCATTGCGGGTACAGCCAGTGCTACCGGAGTGAAATCGGGAGTTACGGCAAAGACGTGAAAGGAATGTATCGCGTGCACGAATTTATGAAAGTGGAGCAGATCGTCGTTTGCGAAGCGGACATCGAAAAGGCGAACAAGATTCAAGATGAAATGACGGGCATTTCGGGCGAGATGCACGAAGAGCTCGGTTTGCCATATCGCCGACTCGCGATTGCGTCGGGCGATATGAGTGCTGGAAAGTACCGTGCATTCGATCTTGAAGCATGGCTCCCCGGCATGAACCGCTGGGCGGAAACGGGATCGGCGAGCAATTTCACCGACTGGCAGGCGCGGCGCCTGAACGTAAAATACATCGATGCCGACGGCGAGAAAAAATTCGCATATCTTTTGAACAACACGGCGCTTCCTTCGCCGCGCGTGTTCATTGCGATTCTCGAAAATTACCAGCGCGCAGACGGCAAAGTCGACGTTCCGGAAGTGCTCCAAAAATTCGTGGGTAAAAAAGTAATCGGATAACAATGAACCAAAATCCCATCGGCGTTTTCGATTCGGGCGTCGGCGGCTTGAGCATTCTCCGCGAGCTCTATAAACGGCTGCCGAACGAACGGTATGTGTTCCTGGCGGATCAGAAAAATGTGCCGTACGGCGAAAAAACGAAGGAACAATTGGTTGCGCTTACGACCCGCATCATGCAGTTTTTGTCGGATAAAAAAATAAAGATGGCGGTTGTCGCGTGCAATACGGCGACGTGCTATGCAATCGGCGAGATGCGGGCTGCGTTCAATATTCCGATCGTCGGCGTCGTCCCCGCAATCAAGCTTGCGGCTGATCAGTCGCACACGGGAAATATCGGCCTCATCGCAACGCCGGCCACCGTACAAAGCGATTACGTGCGCGGGCTCATCGATGCATATGCCCAGAATCGCAACGTGCTCTCGATCGGCTGCTTTGGGCTTGAGAACGCCGTGGAAACCGGACGGCTTGAGAGCGAAGAAACGGAGGAGCTGCTCCGGCGATACATTCTTCCCCTCAAAGGAAAAGATATTGATCATCTGGTGCTCGGCTGCACGCACTATCCGTTTTTGAAATCGCAGATCGCGGAGATTCTGGGGCACGAGACCGCGCTCGTCGATTCGGGTGATGCGGTCGCGCGGCGCGTCGAATCTATTTTGCGGGAGAATGATCTTGCGAACAACGCGGGAGCGGGCGAGACGGAGTTTTACACGACGAACAATCCCGGATTCTTCTCGGAAGTCGCGTCAAAACTCCTCGAGCGTCCGGTCGCGGGGACGCTTGCGAACATCTAGCCATCCGCATGAGAATCGACGCCTACGTTTCCGATCACAAAAAAAAGAGGAAGAAGCGGCGGGCATATCTTATGGGCGGAGCTATCTTTGCGGGCGTATTTTCCGTCGCAATCGGCGTTTTGTGGTTCCTTATCCGATCGCCGTTTTTCGAGCTTGATCATATCGCCGTGAGCGGCAATACCGTTCTTGCGACCGATACCGTGGTTGCGGTTCTGCAATCAAGCGCGCTCGCGGATCACGGGTTCTGGCATTCGATGCTTGGCATAAAAAACATGCTCATCTGGCCCGACCGCGTGCCTGCAGAAGATCTGAAATTCGTTCCGCAGGCTGCCGCCATCGTGACGTCGAAAGATTATTTCGCGAACACGCTCGACGTGTCGGTAACCGAACGGAACCCGTATGCCATCTGGTGCTTCGGCGCGAATGGGAAGTGTTATTGGTTCGATGACCAGGGAATTATTTTCGGACGCGCGTTCAGTGCTGAAGGAAATCTGATTTTCACCGTGCGCGACGACTCACAGAAACCGCGCGGCCTGAACCAGACCGTGCTGCCCGCGGAGTTTTTGCCGAACCTTCTTTCGATATTGAAAACCGTCCGTGCGAGCGGCTTGAGCGTCGGGACGATCGAACTCCGCGACCTCTCGCTTGAAGAGGTGAATGTGCCGATCGCGAACGGCCCGTCGCTTTTATTCAGTCTGCGCTTCCCCGCGGATAATTATCTCGCCGTCATCCAAAGCCTCGCGAAGCAGCCGGGCTTTTCGAAGCTCTCATATATAGATTGCCGGACGGAAAACCGCATCTATTATAAATGATAGATAAAGATTGAAGTTCCCGCGCGCGCATCGGGCGAAGGAACATTGCCCATGCCGGGCGCGAGCGGGCGGAGTGCCGTGAGCCATGCATATGAATCCGCCGGATTGCGCGACGCATCGGGCGCGAGCGGCTGCGTTGCTCCTTCGAGCTGGTTTATGGAGATCGCGATCCAATGGATGCCCTGCGCGGCCGGATTTCCTTTCGATGATTGCCAATCAGTTTCCTTATCGCCCAAATAATAATGCGGATTGCCGCCGCCGAAATAATCGACGGCGATCGCACCCGCCTCCGGGTGCGCATCAGCCCATTGTTTGAGCGCCAGAAGATCCTGTCCCCAGTCGTAATTTGAATCGGTCACGTAGTGATAGCCGCCCGCCGTACCTCCCGCGAATTCATTGAAGTAGGAAAGGAAATGCGGTGCGGTGAAACTTGTTTCAAGGAGCAGCCAGAAGAGCAGTACGATGAGGAATATATATTTCACCGCCCGCCATACGAACGACCGCGCGATTTTTTTCGCCGAGTCCATGATCCCTTCGAGTCCCATCGAAAGATTCGGCATCGTAATATGCGTGATCCATTGCTTTACGGCGCCTGCGGCGAGAATATAGATGAACGGAAACGTGGGCAGGAGATGGCGGATGCCGATGTTGAGCGTGCTCTTCATGCTATAGCCCCAGTAGAGGACGATGAACGATGCCATGGCGAACTCGGCGAAATGCGCGCCGATATAATTGAGCACGCGCTCTTTCGCGGCGTCATGCCGCGCGATCGCATTGCGGATAACCCGCCAGACGCCGAGCAGAAGCGCGCCGATTACGATGATGAGCGTGGGGATCGGCTCTTTAAGAAGGAAGAGGATCGGGAAGTAGAGCGGACCGCCCGCGTTGCGCACCTCGCCAAGGAAATAGATCGTGTTGCCGCCTGCCGCGCGCTGGATCACCATAAGAAGTCCGAGAAGGTACTGCGCGAACGGCCGCAGGATCGGATTTTTCGCCATCCACATGTCGAGCGTCGCGAGGAATTTCAGTTTGCCGCCGAACCCGGCGAGGAGCGCCGCGGTGTCCGACGCCTGTTTCGCAATCGGATAGTGCAGCGTGAAGAGGAAGTACAGCGGATAGATCACGATGAAATATCCAATAAGACCGATGAGAATAAGTTTCCAAAGCGCGTGGCCCAGTTTTCCGGCAAATGTTTTCCATCGGCGCGACGCATCGGTGGCGTTCCAGGCGAGGATGACCTCATAAAGCCAGCGCACAACAACGAGAAAAATGAAAAGCGGTATGAGGAGCGGCGTGGAAAATTTCATCGCTTGCGCGATGCCGAAGGCGATGCCTGCAATCCACATCCGCTTCGCGGATGGCCGTTCGAAATAATTCAGAACATAATATGTCGCTGCCACGATGCCGAGGGCGGCGCCCACGTCTGTCGTTACGTAATGTCCGTGTGCGAGTACCGTCGGATCAAGCGCAAAAAGGATTGCGGGTAAGAGCGCCCAGAGATCGCCCATGATTTTCCGCGCGAGCAGATACACGAACACAATGAGGATAAGCGTGAGTACGATCGGCATGATGCGCGCCGTGCGGATAATCGCAGTGGCATCATTGCCCGACTGATAAAGGAACTGCGCGCCCATGCTCCACTGCGAATTGACTTCATTGAGCCACGCGGAGCTCGTGTCCGGAAAGTTCGGGTTGAGAAAAAGAACCGGCAGCATCGCGAGCGCCTTCACGAGCGGCGGATGTTCCGGGTTCAGCCGGTAATCCAGATTGTGAACATATCCATAGCCTGCGGGAATATGCGCAAGTTCATCGTCGATCGCCGAATCATATCGCGAAGCGGCGAACATGAATGAAAAAGAGGCGAGCATGACGAGCGCGAGGACCGAAACTGCTCCGAATGACGTTATTTTTTTAAGCATAATGATATGTTCATTATACAACTCCGCGGACTCCGCTCTTTTTAAATTTTTTTAATGTCCGCGGAGTAAGATGCGCATATGGGACCAAAATATTACGTCTATATTTTTGCGGATGGAATGTGCCGGGCGCTCTTTATAGGAGTGACGGATGATCTTTTCAGACGATCCGCAATGTATCGGTTCCGATCATCCTGCCGGCTCGTGTATTACGAAGCATTCGAAGATCGATGCGATGCCCGGTTTCGGGAACAATGCCTTAAAGACTGGCGCCGCGAATGGAGGCGCGAGCTTATTGAAGCCGAGAATCCGGATTGGCACGATCTTTCGGGGGAGCTCGATTAGCAGCGGTATTCTCGAGATGGGTTCTTGGTTTCGTGATAAAATAAGGGCGTGCAGGAAGAAAATCCAAGAAATAGCAATACCGAAATTAACCCCGACGGGCTCATTCGCACGATTGAGCGGGAACCGCGGGATAATAGATACTGGGAATCCGGAACCGGAGGACGCCACGGCATCCCCAAGGGGGTTATTTGGGCCCTGGGGGCGATTATAGCCCTTTTTATCGGCGGCTCCGCAGCTTCCGTCATCATTGCCCGCAATAAAGTTGCGCAAGCGGTGTCTTCGAGCGCCGACAATCTCACGTCGGGCATACAAGATCTCCAGAATTTCGATCCGGCCTCGGCGGAACAAAAATTTGCGGCATTAAAGAACACGAGCGCAGACGGTGGGTTGCTGGGCGCGGTGGGCGGATTGTTGCAAGGCGGCGGTGACATTTTGGGAATATTCCAAACATTCTCCGGGAATCTTGCGGATCTCTCGGGCGGCTTCCTACAACTCGAAGACGGGTTATTCGGCTTTGTTATTACGGGCAACGGGAGCGACCTCATTGCGGACTTGAAAGACATGCAGGCGACGCTTGCGACGATTGATGATAACGCGAACGCGCTCGCCGATTCTGCAACCCGTTTCGGAGGCCTGTCGCCCGTAAGCGGCGATGTGTATCTGCCCTTCAAGGCGGAGCTTGCGGGCGCTGAGGGTTTTTTACAGAAATTTGTGCCGTGGTTCTCCGGTCCCGCGCCGCATCACGTGCTTGTACTATTCGAAAATTCTTCCGAGCTGCGTCCGGGCGGCGGATTTTTGGGCAGCTACGCGGACATTACGCTCGCAGGCGGAAACATAGAGAACGTAGCGGTGCATGACGTTGCGGATGTTGATGCCGCGTTCAAACAAAATATTATCCCTCCGAAATCGCTCATGCCGGAGATCACGCGATTCCGTCCCGCCGATGGAAATTGGTTCTTTGATTTTCCGGCGTCGGCGTCAACGACGATCGGGCTCTTCGAAGAATCGAATCTGTACCGCGCATCATCTACCACATTCGATGCCGCAATCGCGGTAACGCCCACGGTGCTGCAGGATCTGCTTTCGGTGACGGGTCCGGTTACCATCCCGGGCGCGGGTACGTTCGATACGGATAATTTTCTTGTGCAGATTCAGAAAAATGTGCAGCAGGGCCAGGCGCAATCGGCCACGTATCCGAAAAAAGTGCTCGCTGATCTGGGCGCCGCGCTTTTCACGAAGATTGCCTCTTCCTCCGATGAAGTGAAACAGGGCCTTGGGGCGATGGCGCTCAATTGGGCGCAGGAAAAAGACATCACGATTTATTTCAAAGATCCAACCATCGAATCATTTATTGTATCCCAAGGATTCGGCGGCGATATGTTCGAGATCCCGCAGGGCTTTAACGGCGACTATCTGGCCATTGCGAATGCGAATATTAATAGCGACAAAACCGATCTGTACGTTTCGCAGGACGTGGATTTCGAGGCGGACATGAATCAGGACGGCACCGTTTCCGATCACCTCATCATCAAGCGGACGCATACCGGCAATAAGAGTCCGTATTGGTGGTATCAAACGACGAACCAGGATTACCTCCAGATTTTTGCGCCGGCCGGGACGTCATTGCAGAACGAAAGCGGCGGCGCGTCGAAAACGATCACGCCGCGCGTGAATTACAAAGCGCAGCGCTATCTCGCGGATCCATTCATCGCCGCCATTGAATCGAGCACGCAGCCGCTTTTCGAGTATCCGGCGGTTTCAGCGCACGATGAAATGGGAAAGCGCGTGTTTTCGACGTGGGTTACCACAAAGGCGGGAGCCGCGAGCCAGGTGTCTTTCGACTACAGCCATCATCTTTTTGCGCCGCCTTCGGAAGGAAGTCGTTACACATTCGTTTTCGAAAAGCAGCCCGGCGCGCAGGGCCACTATACGTTCGAGATCAATGCGCCGCTCGGCTATAAGTTCATGGAAAATAATTTGCCCGCCTACGATTACGAAACAGACGCGCCCGCAGGCCGCACCACGATCACGCTTACGCTCACGGGCATTTAACCCGCCGAATCGCGCCGCGTGCTGGAAAACACGCGCCGGATGCGCTACGATACGTATACTTTTACGTCATGGAAAACATCCGCAATTTCGTCATCATTGCGCACATTGATTCCGGGAAATCGACGCTCGCGGACCGCTTGCTCGAGATCACGGGCACGGTGCCGATGCGCTCGATGCAGCCGCAATATCTCGACCGGCTTCCTTTGGAGCGCGAACGCGGCATCACTATCAAAATGGCGCCGGTGCGCATGGAAGCCGAGTTCGACGGCAAAAAATATATTTTGAATTTGATCGACACGCCGGGGCACTCCGATTTTTCATATGAAGTATCGCGCGCGCTGATAGCGGTTGAAGGCGGCATTTTGCTCATTGACGGCACGAAGGGGATTCAGGCGCAGACGCTTTCCAACCTGCGCGCCGCACAGAAAGCCGGGCTCACCTTGATTCCCGCCGTGAATAAAATCGACCTCGCATTGCCGCAGATCGACCGCGTGGTTGCGTCGGCCGCCGAACTGCTCGGCGTTCCCGAAGAATCCGTGTTCCGGGTCTCCGCAAAAACCGGCGCGGGCGTGCGCGAGCTGCTGCACGAAGTGGTGAAGAAGGTGCCGCCGCCGAAAGTGTTGAACGGCGGAAAGAGCGCTGCTTCAAAGGCGCTCATTTTCGATTCCTTATATGATGACCACAAAGGCATCATCGCGAACGTGCGCGTGTTCGGCGGCGAATTCAAAGCCGACATGATGCGCTTCGTGGCATCGAGCGCCGCGTTCAAGCCGAAAGAAGTCGGCTACTTCTCCCCGGATTTGAAAGTTTCGCCCGCGATCAAAACGGGAGAGATCGGCTATATCGCGACCGGCTTGAAAGAACCGTCGCTCGTGAAAATCGGCGACACCGTTTTGATGGGTGCGCCCGCCGGCGCGGAAAAAGAAGAAGCGCTCGCCGGGTATCGCGAGCCTGCACCCGTCGTGTTCATCGCGTTCTATCCGGACGGCGCGACGAAGTTCGACGACCTGAAACGCGCGTTCGAAAAATTGCGCTTGAACGATGCGGCATTGAGTTTCGAGCCCGATTCAAACGAAGCGCTCGGCCGCGGGTTGAAAGTTGGATTCCTAGGGCAGCTTCATTTTGAAATCACATCGAGCCGCCTCGCGCGCGAATATAATCTGGAATTTTTGACGAGCTTTCCATCAATCGCGTATCGCGTGCAGCATAATGGCGTCGAGCAGGTTGTGAAGCAGCCGCAGGATTTTCCGGACAAGCCGGAAAAAGTGTGGGAACCGATCGTCGATTTGGAAATTTTGGCGCCGCAGAAATATTTGAGTGCGGTCGTGAGCATGCAGACCGTGTTCGACATTGAGGTCGTCGAAGTGAAAACAATCGGCGAGAATTTGATCTTGCAGGCGAAGATGCCGCTCCGCGAATTGATCCGGGATTTCGATGATCGTTTGAAGTCGTCGACGCAGGGATATGCTTCATTCACCTATGAACTCGCGGGCGAGCGCGAAGCGGAAGTCGAGAAGCTCGAAATTTTGGTGGTTGAAGAAGTCGTGCCCGCGCTCACGCGCATCGTGCCGAAAAAAGATCTCGAACGCGAAGGTCGGCAAACGGTTGAACGGCTGAAGGAATTGCTCCCCAAAGAACAATTTTCGCAGGCGATCCAGGCAAAAGCCATGGGCCGCATCATCGCGCGCGAAACGATTTCAGCGATGAAAAAAGAACTCGGCAATTTCGGCAAGAACGGCGGCGACCGCACGCGCAAGATGAAATTGTGGCGCAAGCAGGCGCGCGGCAAAGAGCGGCTGCAGAGCACGGCGCGCGTGGAGTTATCGCCTGAAGTATTCCGCGAGATTTTGAAGAAGTAGGATTATTGGACTCGCCGTGGTGCCGGTTGCCGCTCGCGGAGACCCGATATAGACTGGATGTATGCAACCGATGAAAATTGCGCTCGCCGTTGTGGGCGGCATCATGATCATTTTCATGGGCGTCGGTATTTTCGGTTTCGTGAAACAGGAGCACGAGCTCGGCAGCGACTTGGCGAGCGTGCAGGCGCGCCTTACGAAAGCGCAGGCCGACGAAACGGAGCTGCAATCCGAGTCGCAATATCTCGCGAACCCGGTCAATCTCGAAAAAGAATTGCGTGCGCGGTTCAATTATAAAAAGCCCGGCGAAAAAATGATCATCATTGTGCCGCCGCAAAACGCATCGAGTACGCAGCACTGATTTTTTGAACGTGTATGGCGAAAAACGATACGGTCATCATTTACGAAAAACCGACCTGTTCCACGTGCAACGCGGCGATGGCGCTTTTGCGCGACATGGGCGTGCAGTTCGAGAAAGTAGATTACTACGAAGCGCCGCTCACGGAGGAAAAGCTCGCCGAGCTTGTCCGCAAAATGGACATCACGCCGCGCGAGCTCCTGCGCACGCACGAGCCGATTTATAAAGAGCTCGGCCTTGCCGACCGCCTCAAAGATGGCAGCGTGACGGACAGCGAGCTCATCGCGCTCATGGTCGCGCATCCCGATCTCATGCAGCGGCCGATCGTGGAAAAGGGGGATCGCGCCGTGCTCGGACGCCCGGTGGAAAATTTGAAGCAGCTGATTTAAGATTCAAAGCGTTGCATTGCGGGTATGGTTCAGTGGTAGAACGCGACCTTCCCAAGGTTGAGATACGGGTTCGATTCCCGTTACCCGCTCATCAAACAAACATATTGCATCGTTTTCTTTTATTCGGGCCGGGTCGATTTCTGCTGAAATCGCCCTTACTCTCCTCGCCTACGCTCGTCCGAGATACCCTCATAAAAGAAAACGATGCAATATGTTTGTTCAGTGTCATAACGGGAGTCGAACGAGGGGATGGGTCGGAAGGGGCGGCCCGCCCCTTCCGTGTCGGAGGTTATTCGGAACCGAGGGTTCCGAAAGCGCAGCAGGGCGAAGCCCTGCGAGCAGTGAGATTCCCGTTACTGGATCATATGAACCGGTTGGAAGAGGCGGGCAATGCACGTTTTTTGCGAATCTGATTGTCTATCGATCAGGTTCATATACCGGAACGGGAATATTCCCTTTATTGTCTACGATGTGGAATACTCAGAGTCAGGCGAATCTTCAGGCGGCCGTCGAGGGAGATATTATTCAAGTCTTTAATGACCTAACTCCTGGCTACGGCAATCACATTGCTGTTGTCGTCCAGATTTACCGAACCGGCAGCACTATAACGGCGATCGACACTATCGACGCCAATTATCTCACCGATATGGGAGGAGTCAGCAATCGGGAGGTTATTGGTCGCCATGCCTTCTGTACGGTTACGAGTGGCCGCCCCTTTACCAATGTCCAGCAAGCTCAAGGGCATTACAGGATTTGGACGGGCACATCTTACTACAACCAGTCTTACAACCCAAACATTTAACCTCGACAGAGTCGAAAGAATTGCGGGGGAGTCAGAACTCCCTCGTTTTTTATACTTTCTGCTATAATAGTTTTTATGCAATCGAGCTTATCTAAAAAAGGGGCTTACATCATCGCAATCGTTATCATCGCTCTAGGAGCTGGACTCTACTTCATCTATCATTTAAAACCTAATCTATCTGGAAGTAATGTGACGACCTTGCCTGATATCGCCGCGCCGAATGGATGGACCGCCGACCGACAAAGTTCTGACCGCATTACTTTTATGCGCCAAGGGAAAGATATAGCTTCCTCTGGACGCATTGATGTCAGTGCCGTGAAAATAAATAAGAACCTTGAACAATGGTTGGCTGGCTTGTATTCCGGTGGGAATTTCCCGTATGCGCTTACGGCGACATCTTCACCTTCAGGAGCGGAAGCGATAACATGGGCCCTCGTCAATGGTCATCTCGTTCTGGCCGATTCAGATAGGGAAAGCGGAGCAGGCACCGCACTTAATTATTCTCTCTACGACAATGGGAATGTCTATGCTTTTTCTTTGCTTCCGTATCAACTCTACAATCTTCCGAATAAAACATTCGTTACGAAGAATCCTGGGGATATCCAAACGCTAAAGGCTTTAGTTCAAAATTTTGCCACGAGTCTTCCAAGTAATACTCCTCAATAAAGTGCGGTCATGGTATCGCAATAGAGGTTCTAACATCATCCACTAACCAGCTCATAAAGTAAGATTCGGCGTTTTGCGCGCATTCTATATGGGATACTTTGGAATAATTGTGGTTTGAAAAAAACCAGCCCTCTTTTCTGGAGGGCCGGCAAATTTGTTGGTATAACCGGGAATGTATTTACGGCAATAGTGCGATGCCTCGAGCGCCGCTTCCCAATTTTTCCAAGCCTCGGAGACTTCCTTGCTGCCCGGCTGCTGGGCGTCGGCTTGGCGCATGAGTTCGTGGAGATCGTCTATCTTTCTGCGTACATTCGCTTCTTCCGCTCGGCATTCGAAACTGTTGGTCGGCGGGTGACTGCCGAAAATCTCGCTATAGATGGCGCCGTCTTCCAGCTTTTGCCGATTATATTGCCATCGCTCGTAGGGACCCTGGAGGTCGAGCACGGCAATCATGCCAAGACTCAATGTGATCGTTGCAATTGCGAGGTAAGAGATTGTCAGTTTATTTTTCGGGGGCATGCCCACTCCTTTTTGGGTAGATTGTAAAAGACCGATTTGGATATAGTAAAACAAACGGATCGGAAATAAAAGGAGCGGCTTATCCCTTAGTAGCTTATCGTCACGATTTTCTGGGTCGTTGCTGGATCGTTGATGCTGTTCAAGATAAAATCCGCAACGTCGGCGCGCGCAATGCGCGAAGATAATCCGATGTGCATCGTTCCGTCTCCTTTTTTGTATCGCCCCGTTCGCGGTCCGTCCACGAGCCGCGCCGGACGCACGATCGTCCACGAAAGCCCGCTCTCGCGTATGAGCGATTCCTGAAGCGGGATGTCCGCGAAAATATTTTTCAAAAACGTTCTGATGAACAATTTTTCGGGAAGAAAAATAGTTTCGCTCACGCCGAATGACGTGATGAAAATGAGGCGCCGGACATTCGTTTCGCGCATCGCCCGCAAAATATTTTTCAGTCCGTCGGAAATGATCGTGTTCGCGTGCCGCATCGCCATGCCGGTTTTATTGCCGAGCGCGCTCACGACGGCGTCGCAGCCCGTCATGGCGCTTTTTATCGACGCATAATCTGAGAGATCGCCCTTCACGACGGTGAGGCGGTCGCTTGATGTGGTGATCGCTGCGGGGTTTCGGACGAATGCCGCGATATCATAATTCTTCGCGAGGCCTTGCTCCACGAGCTGTCTTCCGGTTCCGCCCGTCGCGCCGAATATAAGCAGTTTCATACTTTCATAATACAACGAGGGGCTCGAACTTTTTTTGGATAGCACTAATTGACCGATCAATTGTTTAATGTTATTATAGGGTCGGAGGCTTCACATCATGAATCAAGACGAGTTAGTGAAACGGATCACCGAAGAAATTCGAGGGGCGCTTCGTATGATGCCTCCAGAAACAGTTCATGAGATCATCCTTCAGATGGTCAATTACCATGGTTTCGGGAAGTATCGGTTTTCCAAAGAGATATCGGGTGCAATGTCCCGATACCAAGGCGACGTCCAGGCTGAGCTTATTCGGGTGAATGGTGATCTGTCCCACGAAGTTCATTATCACGAGAAATCACGGGCATATGTGGCATGTCTGGGCGTGGAAGAATCATTGCCGAATCCGATCAGGGCAACAGCTTTGATCTACGATGGCGTGTACTGTCACAGTGGCAGCGTATTCGACATTCCGCCAGGCATGGTACATGGATTTACCGTGAAAAGGGGAGGAATACTTTATTTTCTCTCTGTACAGACGCCGCCCATCGTTGGTGGCGGGCACGACGATTATCATCGGATATAACCCCGACAGAAAATTCCAATTCTGTTCGGGGTTTTCTGTTTATAAGATGACGTCATAGATTTTTGATATATTGAAATCATGCTGACCGACGAAACAAAAACCCGCTGGCGGGAGCTTTTCAAAAAATCCGATTGGTATATAGCGATCGTTCCCGAGATTGAAGCGATGCGGGAAACGTTGAAGGGCAAGAGCGAGTCCGATCATGATACCGCCGTAAAGGAGCTCTATGATTTTTTCGAGCTGCATTTAGGGCGCGGCGACATCGCGCTCGAGAAAAATCCGCCGAATACGGACGCCGAGCGCAAACCGATCGATGCAATCATCATCCATCACACGAGCAATCCGCCGGGTATGAGCAAGGATCGGCTCTCCGCGATAGAACTCATGCGGCTCTATGCGCCTTATTTTTATCGCCCGAAAGATGCAGCGGATGCATCCATGAAAGGAAGAGCGATTTACTCAGGCCACGTGCGAAATGGCAGGCAGGTGTTCTGGCCGTATCATTGGTTTGTGCGCGCGGACGGTGCCGTCGAGCGGCTGCTCGAAGATGCGGAGATTGGATGGCAGGCGGGGGATTGGGATATGAATCGGCGGAGCGTCGCGATCTGCTTCGATAACGATTTTGAAAACAGCGCTCCCTCTCCAATCGAGTTGCGCGCAGCGGCGGACATCATAACGAAATATTATTCAGATGTTTCGCGCGAGCGGATACTGGGCCATGGCGAGATAAATAACAAAACAACGTGCCCTTCCAGTTTATTTCTTTCGACGGGAGCGATACGTGGCTGGAAGGAGGATTTAATATTTGCATCAACGTAAAATAATGGATAAGAAGTGTTATGATTAAACCATGCAAAAATTCTTCGAAGGCAAAACAGTACTCATAACGGGTGCAACGCATGGGCTCGGCAAGGTACTGGCTGAAAAGATAGCCTCCGGGGGCGGGAAGCTGATTCTCGTTGCGCGCAATCAGGGTTTGTTGGAAAAAGTGAAACAGGAAATCCAAAAGTCTGGCGCTGTGCAAGCCGCGACATATGCATGCGATGTGAGAAACATCGATGCTGTTCATGTTGTGATGGCCGAGATCATGAAGGCGCACGATATTGATGTCTTGATCAATAACGCCGGCATTTGGACGGAAGATGAACTCGAGGCGGATCACCCTGAATTGCGGCGCGCAGCACTTGAGACGAACACGATCGCGCACGTCGAAATCACGGAAGCGTTGCTCCCGCATTTCCGCAAGAAAAACAGCGGCCATATCTTTAACGTCATCTCAGCATCGGGTGCGAGCGATAGTCCCTCCGGCGACAACAGTTCTTGGCGCGCATATGGCGCAAGCAAGTGGGCGATGCGGGGATATACGAATGCGCTTCTTTCCTTATTGAAGGACACAAAAATAAAAGTCACGGGATTTTATCCGGGCGGATTCGATAGCAATATTTTTGAAACAGCGGGAAATAAAGACGCGCACGATCAGCCGTGGATGATGAATATCGGCGACGTGGCGGATGTCGCCTTGTTTACGCTCACGCGTCCTGCGGACGTCCTTATGGAAACGGTGGTAGTGACAAAGAAGCAATAATAAAACTCGAATTAAAAAGGAGGCCTTGAAGGGGCCTCCGATTTTTTTATTCCCATCACTCCATGCTTTCGAGAAATGCTTTTACTTTTCTGAAAGCGATACCGCGATGAGAGATTTTATTTTCGTATTCCGTTGTCATTTCGGCCCACGTCTTCTCTTCGCCGAAAGGAATGAAAAGAGGACTGTAAGGCATTTTCGGTTGTGGGGCGACGCGGGGTTCATCAAGAAGCTTGCCCGCCACTTCTCCGAAGAAAAAGTATTCTTTTCCGGTCGGAGAAATGAGGGCGACAACCGTCTTGAACGTCGCCGCCCGATTCGCGATGCCTTTCATTTGCCCGACTACGAACTGCGTCGCTTCTTCAGTGGAGGCTTTTTCTCCCGCCCATCGCGCGGAATATACGCCGGGCTTGCCGTTCAGGGCATCGATGAATATCCCCGTATCGTCCGCCACCGTGCAATAAGGGAAAGAAGCATGCTCGCGCGCGAACCGCGCTTTTTTGAGTGCGTTGGCTTCCAGGGTTTCACCGTCTTCAACGGCTTCACCCTGAATGCCCGCATCGTCCAGGCTCATAACCGTAATATTCGATCCCTGGAAAATCTCATTAATTTGATGCAGCTTGCTCGGATTTCGGGTTGCAAGGATTACCTTCATGATCGTGCTCCTCGTAAGAGTGCCTTTAGGTTCTTTGATGAATACTATCTTCGTTCGCGCCGCATTGCAAATCGCGCGCACGCGCTGGGCCTTATTTTTTGCGTGCTCGGGGTTTATTGTAACGAACTATTTTTCGGCGGGTAGTATCCTTCGTCGAGTCGAAGGCAAAAACGAAGAACAGAGCAACTATCGATTAATAAAATTTTAATTATCAATATGGCAACAAAAAATATGAAAAACGGCAATGCGGGTGAAGAAGAAAAAGGCGGCCTCGTTGAGCTCCTCACGATGAAACTCAAGGCGCTCCTCGACATTGAAAGCGAACTTGTGAAAGCGCTTCCCAAAATGGCGAAGAAAGCGAACGATGAATCTCTCGCGAAAGGGTTTGAGAAACATGCGGAGCAAACGAAAAATCACGAAGCGCGCGTGAAGCAGGCGCTCGAAATGCTTGAGGCAAAGCCGCAGAAGATTAAGGCGGAGTCGATTCGCGGTCTTGTTGAGGATGCCGACTGGCTCATGAAGAATGCAAAAGGGGACGAGATGCGCGATGCGGGCATGGCGGCTGCTGCGCAAGGCGTGGAGCATTTTGAAATCGCCGAGTACGAGTCGGCAATCGAGTGGGCGCAGCTTCTCGGAAAAAATGACGTTGCGGATTTATTGAGCCAGACGCTGCAGGAAGAAAAAGAAACATCCGAGGAACTCGCGCAGCTTGCGGAGACGAAATTGAATGAACGCGCAATGAGCGGTGCGGCTGCGAGGTAGGCAAAAGAGCGGAATTCTCGGAAGGCCCCGCGGCGTACACGGGGCTTTTGTATACTTATAGTAACCACATGGAGCAATCTGTTGCCGGCAAGAAAATCCTCATCGTAGACGACGATCAATACTTATTAGGCGTGTATGCTTCGAAATTTCGCGAAGAGAAGTTCGACGTGAAAACCGCGAACGATGGACAAGAGGCGTGGGAATTGATTCAGGGCGGCTATGTACCGGACGTGGTATTCACGGGCATCCTCATGCCGCGCATGACGGGATTCGATCTTATTCGCAACATGCAGGCCGATGCAAAACTGAAAGATATCCCGACGGCGATTTCTTCGCATCGCGGCCGGCCGGAGGATAGGGTGACAGCGAAAGAGTTGGGCGTAGATGATTTCCTTATTCAAGGACTGGTTACATTGAATGAAGTCGTGCGGCGGATCAAGCGGCTGCTTGGCGTTGAGCAGTCGTATCGCGTGCAGGTTGATCGAAATCGATATGACAGCGAAGGGCTGATCAGTCTGCTTGAGTCGCAGGATTCCGATTCAGCGGAAAAAGATAAAGGAAAATTATTGCTTCTTGAATTGCACCCGCGCGATGAAAAAGGTTTATTTCACGTTGAGATCGTGCGTGAGGATATGGGCTTGTAATTTCAAGAAAATTGATTTATAATAATGCCATGGAAAATATGGGACACATGAATCAGCCGGAGATGGCAGGTGCGGAACGGGATGTGATTCGCGAGGGAAAGCGGTCGCCGGAACTTACGAAACTTCTCGCCGCTTATAAAGTAGCATGTGCGGATGCCCGGACGCTCGATGAATTGGCTGAAATTGCACAAGATAGCGGATCTATGGAAGTGCTTCTCGATTCAAACCCAAATCCGAAAAAACCAAAGACGTTACCGCAATCGATTGTGAATGCGGAAGGGGAGTTCCGGAACCATGTTACCGAAGAGACGATCCAATAAAAAAACCGGAGGCACGTGCCTCCGGTTTTTTTATTGACGCGCGGTGGACGTACGGAGAATCGAACTCCGCGAATCCTGATTGCTGAGTCAGGTTCGGCACCATGCTACGCCCACCGCTCGCATACTATAGAGAAATGGAGGTTAAATAATTATTAAATGAAATTTGCATAAAATAAAATAGAGAATACTATTATTAATGATTGCTGAGTCAGGATAGGCCCGTGTTCGAATTCTACAAAAGGCCCTTACGGGGGCCTTTTGATTTTTATCGCACCGGTTTTTTATTTCTTCTTCTTGAATAGGCTGATTACGAAGAATGCGGCCGCGGTTACGACGACCGTCGCGCCTGGTTCAAGTCCGAAATGCTGCGCGACGATGAATCCGACGATCACGGCAAGCATGGCAAGCACGACCGATGCTACAAGGAAGTTGCCGAGGGTGTGCGTGAGCTGTCGCGCGGCGGATGCGGGAATAATAATGAGCGAACCGACGAGGAGCGCGCCCAAGAATCGCAGGCTCGCGAGGATGGCAAGGCCGAAGAGCAGGAGGAACCACAAGTTCACGCGATCCACATTCACACCGCTCGTCCCCGCGAGTTCCGGGGAGAAAAGTCCGATGATGAGCTCGTTGCGCAACAGCCAAAGCGCGATCAAAACGCCAAGGCTCACGGCGACGCCGAAGATGAACTCGCCCTGCGACACGGCGCCGAAGCCGCCGAAGAGCGCGTCAACCAATTCTTCAGTTGAGTTAATAAGGAGCGCGCCGAGCGCAACTGATGTTGCAAACATCACGCCGATCGCGGCTTCCGTTGAGAGCTCGGTTTTCTTTTGCAAATTCCAGATGATTAAAATACCCGCGAAGAGCGTGAGCGCGCCGCCGACCAGCGGATTGATCTTCCAGAGGACGGCAAGGCCGAGGCCGGGGATCGCGATGTGCGACATCACGTCGCCCGCCAAAACGGTGCGCTTCATCAAAGCGAATGCGCCCACGAGCCCGGCCGCTGCGGCGCCCAAAACCGGGAGGATGAAATCAGTGATCGTCATGGTGCATGTGGTGATAAAATTTCGTGGGTCCGCCGTAGAGTTTGCGGAGCATGTCCGGCGTGAGCGCTTCTTCAGGCGACCCGAAGCAGAGTCCGGACTGATTCAGGCATAACACTTTCGTTGAATAGCGGTACACAAAACTCAAATCGTGCGAGACAAGGATGATCGTCATATTATATTCGTCCTGCAGGCGATGGATCAGCTCGTACATTTGTTCTTCGCCGGGCTTGTCGATGCTCGCCGTCGGTTCGTCGAGGATCAGGACATTCGGTTTGCCGAGGAGCGCGAAGGCGATGAGCCCGCGCTGGAACTGGCCGCCCGAAAGGTGGCCGACCGGCGTCGTCAGAATTTTTTCATCGAGGCTGACCGCATGTACGATCGTGTCGATTTCTCCCCGGGAAATTTTTCGCAGCGATGCCTTTGCGGCAAGAAGATTTTGAAACGTGATGGGGAGGTGCCGATCCGCATCTATCTTCTGCGGCACATAGCCGATGCGGGCGCCTTTAGTCCACGTGATCGTTCCTTTGAAAGGGATCATGCCGAGGAGCGCGCGGAGGAAAATGCTTTTGCCGGCGCCGTTCGGCCCGATCACCGCGAGCGATTCCTTTTCATCGAGCGCAAAATTCACGCCGGTAAGAACCGGCTCTCCGTCGAATGAAACCTCTAAATCTTTAACCGTTAAAACAGTCACGATGGTTTAGTTACAATAAAACGATATTCTTTAACTGAATAGGGAGTGGTGAGTTCATGCGGGCACGTACGTTTCGGTCGCTAGTCTTCGTGTGACTGGAACGTACGTGCCCGCATGAACTCGTCTTTATTATACAATTAAAGGAATATCATGCCTGCGAATCATTATAAAGGCAAGCTGCGGAACAAGCTGTTCTTTTTGATGGCCGCAATCGGCATTGTGCCCATCATCGTGGCGGGGGCGCTTACGGAATATGTCGTCACGAATGCGCACCGCGACGACGTGGCGAAGCTCGAGACGGCGCTCATTGCGCAAAAAGCGTCCGAGATCCAATCGTTCATCGATAATAATCTTCTCACGCAAACGCGCGTCGTCGTGCCATTCGCGCCGAGCCTCACGATCGCCCCGGCCGCAGAAAATTTGGTTTTGAAGCAGACGCTCACCGGACTGCCGTTCATTCGTTCGGAATCATTCTTTAATTTGGATGGCATGGAAACCGCGCGGGCGGATCGGACGCATATCGACGGCTATCCTTCCGCATCCTCAACCGCAAACGTGAGCGCGGATCCGGCGTTCATGACGGCGAAAGCGGGGGATTATTATCTCGGTCCGGTTTCCTTCGATGATGGTACGCCGGTCGCAACGTACGCGTCGCCCGTACGGACCGACACGGGCGAAATCATTGCCGTCGTCGTGGGGCAGGCCGCACTCAGTTCCATTCAAAGCATTGTGGCGCAGGCGAAAATCGGCGAGACGGGATATTTATATGCGGTTGATGAGAGCGGCGCGATAATCGGCGGCGGTGCGGGACTTTCGGACAAAGCGGGAAGCGCCGAAGCGGCAAACCTGGAAATCGTACAGCGCGTGATAACGGGGAACGATGTGATGACGCCGGCAGCGCAGATGCGCTACACGGGCGCGACGGCCGTGCCCGTGGTTGCGGCGGGCGCGTTTCTCCCGGAGTACGGAAGCCATTGGGGGCTCATTGCCGAATGGCCCACGAAGGAAGCGGATGCCGTGACGGGTGCGCTCCTTATTAAAGATGTATGGGTGCTCGCGGGCGTGCTCGTTGCGATCATCATTCTTTCGATTATCGCCGCGCTTTTTGTAACCCGGCCGATTCGGGAGCTCGAAGCGGGCACCGCGCGGGTTGCGCAGGGCAAATTCGACATGGGCGTTTCAATCCGCACGCACGATGAACTCGAAGAATTGGGCGAATCGTTCAATGCTATGGTGTTGGGACTCAAACAATTGGAGCAGTTGAAAGATGAATTTGTATTTATTGCGGCGCACGAATTGCGCACGCCGGTCGCCGCGATGAAGGGATATCTGCAATTGATTCTCGACGGCACGACGGGAACCATCAGCGACGCCACGCGCGATTTCATTCAGAAGGTGATTGCATCGAATCAGCGCCTCATTCAATTGGTGAACGATCTGCTCGAAGTTGCGCGCCAGCAGGCGGGTCGGCTCACGATCAAAGTTTCGCGCATCGCGCTTGCGCCGCCGATTGCGTCGGTGCTCGATGAACTGAAATCGCTCGCCGATGAAAAAAGCATCGTGATGAAATACGACGCGCCGCAGAGCCTGCCCGACGTGATGGCCGACGGCGACCGCGTGAAAGAAGTCGTGGTGAACCTTGTGGGCAATGCCATCAAATATATGGGCGGTTCGGGTGCAATTGCGATTACCCACGAAACGAACGGGGCGAATGTGATCACGCACATCGCGGACACGGGGCTCGGCATGTCGAAAGAAGCGCAGGCGAAACTGTTCGAAAAATTTTATCGCGTGCAGACGGATAAGACGAAAGATATTACGGGAACAGGTTTGGGTCTTTTCATCGTGAAGCAGATTATTGAAAAGATGAACGGAACGATCTGGGTGGATTCGGAAGAAGGGAAGGGATCGACCTTCAGTTTCAGCCTGCCGATCGCGAAATAATAGAGAGAATAAAAAAATGGGACTCTGGTCGCGCGCGATCAGAGTCCGAATGTTGCCTTCAAGAGATCCGCGAAAATTGCGACAAGCCAGTGCTCGTAAAAGGCGACCGTAATAATGAAGCCGAGAGCTGCCGCGAGCCACGGGTTGAAGCTGTCCGGGTCGGTGAAGAGGTCGATGCACACTCCGAGGATAAGTCCCGCAAGTCCGAATGCGAACGAAGTTCCGATGATCGTTTGGAACCAATGTTCGCGGGCTCCGGGGATAAGAATATTATTGAAGTGAAAGAACCAGTGATAGAAGCCATACGGCATCTCCACTAGCCAATAGATAAGCGTCGCCCAGAAAACATCCTGAGGTATGACGCGTACTTTGCCGGTGGCATCTGCCATGCATTCCTCCTATCTGGTTTGCCGGGATGATAGTACCATCGCAACCATGGTGTGTCAAAATTTATGAGAAGCCGCGCGGGAGAGCGATTCAGAGTAACAAACGTCCGATGCGCGAAGTATGATTTCCCGTACGGCTTGCGTCGTATGCAGCCGCCCGGATTCGCTTCGGGCGGCATTGCCTTTTCCACTGCTTTGTGGTAGAAAAAGTGGTGTTTTATTTTTTAGTACCTTGATAAAATTTTTTTTCGGCACTTTTACACTTTTACCTTACAAACTAAAAGAGTCGAAAAAAATAATAAAAAGAATCTGTTGAAACCGTTCCGTGCGGAAAGGCGTTTGGCCTCGCGCGGGTATAAGCGGTTCTTTTTTCAGATTCTCTTCAGTACGGATGTATAACATAATCCGCAAACTTTTCAGTCCGCGGCAGGGCGGTTCTCGGGCGGCCAAAGCTTTCCTCCTGAGTCTCATCCTTCTGAGCCTCGTCGCGACCCGTGCGAGCCTGATCACTCCGGTTCAGTACGGCGCAACGGTGGCACACGCCGAGGACTCCGTTTCAAACGCATCGAGCACCTCGAGTTCGAGCGTGTCGAGCGACAACGGTTCGGACATGAGTAATGCATCGTCTTCGGCGATGGGAAACGCGTCCAACTCGGATGATGGCGGAAGCCACACCGAGATCAACGCTTCCTCGAGCGCGAGTTCCGACGATTCATCCTCGAATGCATCAAGCTCCGTGTCCGTTATGACGTCTTCGGATGATCATGGTGATCATCATGACGACGGCGACAAAGACAACGAGTGCGATGAGCACGACGATCACAACGATTACGATTCGTACGGCAACCATGACGACGGCCATGATGGCGATCATGATCACGACGATGATGATAATGCTTCGTGCATCATGAAGCTGAACGTGGTGGTCAACGTGGTGAACAACGGCGGCGGCACGAAGTCCGCTTCCGATTTCGCACTGACCGTGACGGGCGCGAATCCGAGCCCTGCGTCGTTCTCCGGTTCCGCTTCGGGAACAATCGTTTCCCTGGATGCCGGCAGTTACGCGGTACACGAAGCTTCGAGCACGAATTACACGGCGACTTTCTCTCCTGACTGTTCGGGTACGGCAAAGGCGGGTGATTCCAAAACCTGCACGGTCACCGATACTTTCAACAATTCGAATGGGGGAGGCGGCACCACGAACCCCGGTTCGATCACGGTCTGCAAAGTGATCGAAGACGCGAGCGGGACGATTGTGAATGGATCGGCAATTTCGGGACAGACATTTGATGTCGCCGGAATCTCCTCGATTCCTTCCTCGACCGCCGCAGCTGCGGGCACGCTGCCCACAACGCATTTCGCGACGCCGCTCGCGTTCAACAAGACGCTCTTTAATGCAACGTCTTCGAACGCGCAGTGCATGACGTACAGCAACCTTGCGCTTGGCCACTGGTATTACGCGGCTGAGTCCCTTGCGACGACCTCGCAGTGGGCTGCGCCGAAATACAATGATCAGGACACGGTTGCAGCATCGAGCACGGCTAACTTCTTCGCGTACAGCGGCGAACTTTTCGACAATAATCCGTCGAATGATGGCGCGCGCAACACGAACGCCGACGGGGACATCAACCTCGAGGCGAGCCGGCCCGTTCGCACGCTTGTCGTCCTGAACCAATTCCTGGGAACGCCGACGTCAACTCCGACATCGACGCCGACCTCGACCGCTCCGTCCGCCGATCTTTCGGTTTCGAAAACGGTGGATAACGCGGCTCCGAGCGAAGGCGCGACCGTGAATTACACGGTTACGGTGAAGGCGCTCGGCCCGGCCACGTCGACGGGCGTCGTCGCCACGGACACCTTGCCTTCGGGCTTGACACTCGTGAACGCGACGGCTTCCACGGGGACGTACGCCACTTCCACGGGAACGTGGACGATCGGCGACATGGCTCCGAGTTCGACGGCGAACCTCGTCATCGCGGCGACCGTGAACACGGGCACCTCCGGACAAACGATCACGAACGTTGCGACGGCGGGCGAAAACGCCTCGTCGACCGACAACAACCTCGCGAATAACACCGCGAGCTCGTCGATCGCGGTAGCGGTGAACGGCGGCGGCGGGGGAAACCCCGGTGCGCCGCAAGCCGACATCTCGATCGCGAAGACCGCTGACGTCACGTCGACGGTTGAGGGTGGAACGATCAACTACACGCTGACCGTTTCCGCGCTCGGCCCCGCGACGTCAACCGGCGTTGTTGCAACCGACACGCTTCCCTCGGGCCTCACGTTCGTCAATGCCACTTCGTCCACAGGCTCGTTCTCGAGCTCGACGGGTGAATGGGATCTTGGCGATATGGCTCCGAGCTCGACCGCTACGCTTGCGATTCAGGCTATGGTGAATGCGGGCACTGCCGGAACGACGATAGCGAACACCGCAGTCGTTTCCGAAAATGCTTCGACCACCGACCAGAATCCGGGCAACAACTCCTCGACCATTCCGGTCGTCGTGACGACGACGAATGGGGGAGGTGGCGGCAATCCCGGCGCTCCGCAAGCTGATCTCTCGATCGCGAAATCCGTTGATCAATCGAACCCGAGCGAGGGCGCGACCATCCACTACACGGTAACCGTGAGTGCGCTTGGCCCTGCGACTTCCACGGGCGTTGTCGCAACGGATACGCTGCCGGGAGGATTAGGACTCGTTGATGCGACCACGTCGGTCGGCACCTACGCCACCTCCACGGGAACGTGGGCCTTGGGCGACATGGCGCCGAGCTCGACTGCTACGCTTGTGATCACGGCGACCGTCGCGACCGGCACGTCCGGCCAGACGATCACGAACACGGCGACCGTGGGCGAGAACGCATCGACAACTGATCCGAACACGGCGAACAACACCGCGAACGTACCGATTTCGGTTTCCGTGAGCGGTGGTGGCGGCACGCCGACCACGCCGAACGAGGGGTGCCAGATAAACTGCACCCCGCCGACGGTGGGCGTTGGCGGCGGTGGAACACCGATTCCGCCGACTCCGCCGGGCGGTGGTGGCGTCGTCCTTGGGACGTCGACCACGAGTACCGCGCCGAATCCTCCGGGACAGGTCTTGGGCGCGAGCTGCGGACTTTACTTGAGAACCTACATTCACCCGATTCGCAAAGATCTGAACGATCCGAGCGAAGTCATGAAGCTCCAGACATTCCTGAACAAGAACCTTGGCACTAACCTGCCGGTTACGGGATTCTACGGGCCTCAGACGATTGCGGCAGTGAATCAGTTCCAGGTGAAGTACCATCTCGAGGTGCTTGAGCCTTGGGTTCCGTTCGGCCTGCAAAGTGAGTTCACGCCGACGAGCTACGTCTACAAGACGACGCAGCGTTGGATCAACCTCATCGAGTGCGCCGATCTGAATCTCCCGATTCCGCCGTTGCCGTAATTCGGCGCGACGGATCGCAGACAGCATGACACCCCGCGAAAGCGGGGTGTTGTGTTATTGTTGACGGAATAAATTAATTTACTTATGATTCGATCCAGGTTTAATTTCGGAAAGGATTTTTGTGGAAAAAATTTTCTTTGCGGTAGGCAAGATGAAAAGCGGAGACGAACAAGTGGTGATTATCAGGGCGCCTTCGAAAGAGAGCGGCAAGAAACAGGCCGCCTCGGTGATCGAAGATACGGCAGATATTGAGCTCTATGAATTTTGTCCCGGCGATCCTGAGAGCGACCAGGTTAAAACTCTTCAGGGCTTGCTCGGGCTCGGTGCATGTATCGGCAACGACCAGTTCGATCTGCTCTTTACTGAATTATTTCGGCAGGGCAGGGCGTCTTGCTTGATGGGGCGTGATTGAATAAAGGAGCGGCGCTGTTCTTGATGAACGGCGCCGCGTTTCAAATTTGCTTAATTTATATGAATATGTTATAATGTTCACAACACAATGGCGACGGCACTGCAAGCTTTTTTTAAGGATTTTTTCATCCCGCATCAGGATAATGATCATCAGCCGCATTTGCTGCGGCCGCGGACCGTCTGGTTCGTGCTCATGGTCGTCCTCGTTGCGCAGGCCGTGCTTTTGATCGGGTCGACGTACGTTGCGCCCCGTTCGAGGCTTTTCGGCGAAATTTTAGTGAACGCGCTCGTTGATGAGACGAACCAGAACCGGACCGTGAATAATGAACCGGCCCTTCGGGTGAGCCCGGTCCTGCAAGCCGCCGCGCAGGAGAAGGCGAACGACATGGCGACGAATAATTATTTCGCGCACACGAGCCCCGCAGGACTCACGCCGTGGTATTGGTTCCAAAAAGTGGGATATAACTTCGCCTATGCGGGAGAAAACCTCGCCGTGAATTTCGTGAACTCGGAAGACGTGACGAATGCATGGATGAATTCTCCGGATCACCGCGAAAATATTTTGAACGGCAACTTCACGGAAATCGGCATGGCAACCGCGGAGGGTACGTTTGAAGGCCGTCCCGCAACATATGTTGTGGAGCTTTTTGGCACTCCGGCCGCGCAGCCGATCGCGTTCGTGAATGAAGCCGCAGCCGCACAAACGCCCTCGCCCGCCCCGAAGCCTGCGCCAAAACCAGTTGTAAAGCCGAAGCCCAGCCAGCCTTCCGTCGTGACCGTTGTCGCGAATAACACGACGACGAACAACTCGTCATCCCAACTCACATTTGTTGCGGTAAAGGGAGCGGAGGCGGTGAATGTCCCCGCGCCCGCGCCGCAAACGCCCGCGGTGAGCACTCCAATGCAGCGACTCTTTGCGAATCCCGCAACCGTTGTGAATTATTTCTATTTGATCCTTATGGCCCTTTTCGCAGTCGGCCTCGGCACGCATGTCTTCGCGAAAATGGAGCTCCACCATCCGAAGCTCATGTTCGGGGGATTGCTTGTGATCGTAGTGGCCGGCCTTTTCCTCATGCTCAACCAGCATCCGGGATTATTCTACTCGACGATTTTGTAAGGATCTTGAGGGGCCGCCTATAATATGGGCGGCCTCTTTTATTTCCTTTTTATTTGCGCCTCATACTCTTTCGTTCTAAAATCCAATCAACCTCATATGCCTTCTTCCACAACCGAATTAATAAAGAGCAAGCTCGACATCGTCGAATTTTTGCGCGGTTATCTCACGCTGCAGCAGGCAGGCCGCAACTTCAAAGCGCTCTGTCCGTTTCATCACGAAAAGACGCCATCGTTCATGATCTCGCCCGAACGGCAATCGTGGCATTGCTTCGGCTGCAGCCTGGGCGGCGATATTTTCACGTTCGCGATGCGCTATGAGAACCTGGAATTCGGCGAAGCCATGCGCATGCTTGCCGAGAAAGCGGGCGTTGAATTGCGCCATGAAAATCCGGCGGAGTATCGTTACACCGGATTGCTTTTCGACTTGAATGAGCAGGCGAAAAACTTTTTTATAAAAATGTTGGCCGCGGCGCCGATTGCGAAAAAATATCTGGCGGATCGCGGCCTTGCCGAGCAGACGATCGATGAATTTGAAATCGGCTGGGCGCCCAACGAACCCGAAGGCCTTTCGATGTATCTTCTGAATAACGGCGCGGCGCCGCAAGACTTGATTCAAGCGGGCCTCTCTATTAAAACGGAGCGCGGCCTTATGCTCGATCGTTTCCGCGGCCGCATCATGTTTCCGATCCATAACCATCTCGGCAAAGTAGTCGGCTTCACCGGCCGCATCCTGCCGCAGCTCGATCGCGGCGACATGGGCAAATACGTGAATAGCCCCGAGACGCCGATTTTCCAAAAATCAAAAATCTTGTACGGATTTTGGAAGAGTAAAGACGGCATCCGCGAAGCAAAGGCGGCATTTCTCGTTGAAGGGCAGATGGATTATTTGATGACATGGCAATCCGGCGTGAAGAACGTGATCGCAAGTTCCGGCACGGCGCTCACCGCGGAGCACTTGCGCTCCGTGCATCGCCTGGCCGATGAATTAATTTTGAGTTTCGATAATGATGTTGCGGGCTCCGATGCCGCCGAGCGCGCGATCGATCTCGCTGAAGCGAGCGACTTCACGGTGAAGATCGCGCGGTTCGCAGGCGAGGGGATTAAGGATGCGGCTGATGCCGTGAAGGCTGATCCCGAGAGCGTGCAGCGCGCGATCGCCCGCGCCGTGCCCGCGCCGATGTTCTATTTTGAAAAATATCTGCCGAAAGATCCGGCGGCGCTTACAACGCGGGAGGGTTTGCGGAGTCTGCGCGCGGTGCTCGCGAAATTGAAGCAGATTGCGAGTCCCGTCGAGCGCGATTTCTGGTTCAAGGAGCTTGAGCAGCGGACCGGCATTGCGCTCACAACCCTCGGAGAAGAAGCGGAAAAAGCGAATGTGCCGAGTGCGCCCGTGCGGGAAATAAAAGAGGAGGCGCCCGCGGCAGCGAAGCGGACTTTGACCCGGCGCGATCTGCTTGCTGAAGAACTCATGACGGCCGCGCTCGTGCGCAACGATTTTGGCATCCTTGACGACTGCACTGAGTTTTTTACGCCTCCGCAAAAAGAAATCGCGCGCATTTTGAAAAGCGGCAAGCGGAAGAGCGAGGATCCTTTACTCGACGAGGCGATCGGCATCATCGTGCTCCGTGCCTCCGACAATCCGGCGAAGGGGGAAATTGAGAGCCTTAAGACGGAACTTGCGAAAGAATACTATAAAGAGCGCCGGCACGTACTCACGCTTGCCATAAAAAACGCCCAGGCAAGAGGAAATGAAGCGGAAGGGCAGGCGGCAATGCAGGAATTGCGCGAGGTACTCACAAAATTGGCAGCAGAATAGGTCAAGGATCGTTTAATGAGTTTTTAATGTCGGATCCGTATTATTCTTTCGGGGAGGCTGTCCCAGACCCTTAAACACTTGCAAAAGTGTAAGAAATAAAGGATAATAAGGTATCAAATCATATTGCCTCCCATGAAGCGAAAGGCCCGAAAATCTCCTAAACCCAAAAAAGCCGGGAAGGCAAAATCAAAAACTTTGAAAAAGAAGTCTGCCAAAACAGTTTCAAAAAAGGCAAAATCTTCTTCGAAGGGAAAGAATAATAAGGCGGTTTCGAAGCTTGAAAAGGCGCTCCGGGTGCATGCATCCGAGGTGAATGAGCTTATTGAGCGTGGCCGCCCCCGGGGCTTCGTCACGGACAACGAAATCCTCTATTATTTCCCGAAGATCGAAGATAATGTGATGCTGCTCGACGAGATTTACGACCGCCTCGAAAAGGCGGGGATTAAAGTTATCGAAACGAGCGCCCTCATCGATTTCTCGAAAGAGGACAAAGACGAAAAATTCGACGATTCAATGGCGTTCGAAGGCGACGTGCCCGATGCCGTTCAAATGTACCTCCGCGAAATCGGCAAGACGCCGCTTCTTTCGAAAGATGAAGAGCGCGAGCTTGCGAAGCGCGCCGAGAAAGGAGATGAAGACGCGCGCCAGAAACTCATGAAAG
>Ga0070681_10000290_pt1 | contig 40569 bp, 46 predicted proteins | sample KBSC83BmetaG_FD_65650 | JGI IMG/M metagenome (GOLD analysis project Ga0070681, IMG submission 65650) | Corn rhizosphere microbial communities from Kellogg Biological Station, Michigan, USA - KBS C8-3B metaG | ecosystem: Host-associated > Plants > Roots > Rhizosphere | place: USA: Michigan...
TCGCTCTCCGACCGCTATGCCGGCGGCGCCGCCACCTTCCTGCGCTATGCGCCGCGCGCCGATCACCACAATCTCTTCATGATGCGCCTGCCGAGCCGGATCACCGATCTCAACCATCTCGCTTTCGAGGTGCACGACATCCACGAAGTCTTCGGCGGCGGCATGCATTTCGCAAAGCTCGGCTGGAAGACCGCCGTTGGCCCGGGGCGGCATCCGATCTCCTCGGCCTATTTCTGGTATTTCACCAACCCGCTTGGCGGAATGCTCGAATATTTCTCCAATCCCGATTTCGTCACCGAGGCCTGGAAGCCCACCAATTTCCGCGTCAACCGCTTCTCCGAATGGCATCTCGTCGATGGGCTGCCGGTTGAGCGCGACGCGATGGTGCGGCCGTCGCTCAAAGCGGCCAAGGCGATGGACGAGCCATGAGGCTCATCTCCTATCGCGCGGGTGACCGGCACGGCGTCGGCGCGATGGTCGATGACGAGCGCTTCGTCGCGCTTCACCGACTGTTCCCCGATCTGCCGCCGAGCCTCAAGGAGATACTCGAGCAAGGCGCGTTGTCGGTGAAGCGCATCGCCGAGGCGATCAAGGGCAATGAAGGCGATCTGCGCCTCGACCAGGTGCATCTCGATCCCGTCATTCCGCAGCCGCACGCCACCTGGGCGCTGGCGCTCAATTTCCCGATGCATATCGAGGAGACCGGCCTCACCACCTCGAAGGATTATCCGCAAATCTTCCAACGCATGCCGATCAGCATCGTCGGCCATCGCGAGCCGCTCTGGTGCCCCAATCCCGCAATCGCCAAGACCTATGATTACGAGGGCGAGCTCGCGGTGATCATCGGCAAGCCGGGGCGGCACATCCCGGTCGGCGCCGCCTTGAGCCATGTCGCCGGCTATGCCTGCTACAATGAAGGCTCGGTGCGCGAATTCCAGGGCCATAACCGGCAATTCGGCCTTGGCAAGAATTTCGAGCGCTCCGGCAGTTTCGGGCCGTGGATGCTGACCGCCGACGAATTCGGCGATCCCAAAAAGCACCGCGTCATCACGCGGCTGAACGGCGTCGAAAAGCAGAACGAGAGTTTCGAGAAAATGCTGTTCTCGGTCGAGCAGGTGATCCACTACCTCTCGGCCGGCTATACGCTGCAGCCCGGCGACGTGATCGCGATGGGAACGCCGGGCGCGTTGCGCAATCCGCCGGGCTATGTGCCGGGACCCAATGACTCGCCGCGCATTTCCGGCCGTACGCATATGAAGCCGGGCGATGTCGTCGAGGTCGAAATCACCGGCTTGGGCGTGCTCGGCAATCCGGTCATCGCCGACCCGACCGAGCTCTGAACGTTATGCCGCGGCGCGGGCCGGCGCCGTGGGAAAAAAGAGGGCGGAACGCGGGAGAGTGGCCCCCGCGCTCCGCAATCGTCAGAAAACCTCCGCTCTGGCGAGCCGATCTCAGTACTCGCCGCCGCCGTCGAACATCTGGCTCCAGCCGGGCAGGGGCGCGCCCGAGGACATGGTGTAGGCATCGGCCTGGTCATAGGGGCCGGTCATCGGCACCACCGCCAGCGCGTTGAGATTGTGGTCATAGGCATCAAGCGCCGCGCTTTGCTGCGGCATCGCTTGCAGCTGTGCCGCTTGCATCTGGCCGGCCGGAGCGGGCATGGCGGTCTGGTCGGCGCGCGCAATCGTCGAAAGCCCGGCCGCGAAGCCGAGGGCGAGGGCGAAGGTCAGCAACTTTTTCATCGTGGAACTCCTGAAAGGATAAATCGGCGCGGATGCCTTGCGGCAGGCGAAAGGCACCGCCCGATACCGCAAGATATGGCGACGCGCGCAAAATCATCTCCATCACAACCACGCGAGCCGCGCGATTTATTCTATAGATCGACAATAATCGCTTGCCTGAGAAACAAAATCTTCTCCATGTGATTATCAAAGGCTACGGAATTGTTTCGTCAATGTTGTAGCATCGCGGCAATTGTTGACGCGGGGAAGGATTGCGCGGCGGTGCCGGCGGATTTGCAGCCGCGCCGTCCAGGGGCTCCTCGCGCGCGCCGCGTCACCGCGTCTCGGTGTGACCGCGCCGCCCTCGCCGCGGCCCGAACGCAGCTTTGGGCTCACCCGCGATGAGTGTTTGTTTTCAATAACTTAGGCCATAGGCGCGTGACCTCCGGGGGCCCATATTGCAGCGCGCAACGGAAAGCTCTAAACAGCCCGCCGTTTTGGTCGCGAGGAGTGCCGCGATGGCGCAAACCGCCGCAGCCGACCATCCATCGGATGCTGGCCGTGCCAAGGCACGTCAAAACCTGCTGATCGGCGCGCTGGGCGTGGTTTACGGGGATATCGGCACCTCGCCGCTCTACACCGTGAAGCAATGCTTTCAGGCGATGGGTGGCGTGACGCCGTCCGCGATCTATGGCGTCTTGTCGCTCATCACCTGGGCGCTGATCGTCGTCGTGACGCTCAAATACATCACCGTGATCATGCGCGCGGACAATCGCGGCGAAGGCGGCATCTTGGCGCTCACGGCGCTCGCGCTGCGCGTGCCGCGCGCCGGAACCAAGATGCATTGGTGGATCTTGGCCGCCGGCCTCCTCGGCGCGGCCTTGTTCTATGGCGATGGCGTCATCACCCCGGCGATCTCGGTGCTGAGCGCCGTCGAGGGCCTCAAAGTCGCAACCCCGTTCTTCGATCCTTTTATCATACCGCTCACGCTCGGCATCTTGCTTGGGCTGTTCCTGCTGCAGCGGCGCGGCACCGGCCGGGTCGGCGGCTTCTTCGGGCCGATCATGGCGATCTGGTTTCTCACCATCGCCCTGCTCGGCCTGGTCGAGATCGTCAAGGAGCCCGAGATCGTCCTCGCGCTCAATCCGGTCTATGGCATGAAGCTTCTGCTGCGCGACCCAATCCAGGGCTTTGCCCTGCTTGGCGCGGTCGTGCTGGCCGTGACGGGGGCGGAGGCGCTTTACATCGACATGGGCCATTTCGGCAAACGGCCGATCCGCCTCGCCTGGCTGTCTTTCGTCTTTCCGGCTTTGCTCCTCAACTATTTCGGCCAGGGCGCGCTGGTGCTGCACGAGCAGGGCGCGCTCGAGAACCCGTTCTACCGGCTGGTGCCGTCCTGGGGGCTTTATCCCATGGTCGTGCTCGCGGCGATGGCGACGGTCATCGCCTCGCAAGCGGTGATCTCGGGCGCCTTCTCGATGACGCGCCAGGCTGTGCTGCTGGGTTATCTGCCGCGCTTCGAGATCCGCCACACCTCCGAGCATGAGATCGGTCAGATCTATCTGCCCAAGATCAATCTCTTCCTGCTGATCGCGGTGCTGGCGCTGGTGCTCGGATTCCGCAGCTCCGAAAACCTCGCCTCGGCCTATGGCATCGCCGTCACCGGCACGATGACGATCGATACCATTCTCGCCTTCGTCTACATGGCCGGCACGGGCAATTGGAACCGCCTTGTCGCGGGCCTGGTGTTCGGCGGCTTCCTTGCCGTCGATCTCGGCTTCCTCTCCGCGAACCTTTTGAAGATCGAAGAAGGCGGCTGGTTCCCGCTGGCGGTCGCCGCGATCGTCTTCACCCTGATGGTCACCTGGCTACGCGGACGCGAGACGCTCCTCGCCGAGCGCTGGCGCGAGGCCCTGCCGCTCGAGACCTTCCTCTCGACGGTGAAGCCCGACCGGCCGCCGCGCGTGCCTGGCACCGCCATCTTTATGGTCCCGAACGACCGGATCGTGCCGACCGCGCTGCTGCACAATCTCAAGCACAACCACGTGCTGCACGAGCGCGTGGTGCTGATGAAGGTCGGAACCCGCGACATTCCGCATGTGCCCGACGATCAGCGTCTCAGCATCACCCACCTCGACCACAATTTCCATGTCGTCGAGGTCAGCTACGGCTTCATGGACGAGCCCAACATCCCCCGCGCGCTTGCCCAGCTCCGCTTGATGCAGTTCCGCTTCAACCTGCTCGAGACCTCGTTCTTCGTCGGCCGCGAGAAGGTGGTGCTCGGCAAGGGCGGCGGGCTGTGGACCTGGCGCAAGCGGCTGTTCATCTTCATGCACCGCACGATGATGAACGCGACCGAATATTTCCGCATCCCCACCAACCGCGTCGTCGAGCTCGGCGGACAGATCGAGATGTAGCCGGCGCCGCGGCGCTGGGTGTTAAGCGATGTTCGCGCGCTTTTCCAGCGCCGCCTCGGCGATCGCCGTGCCGGGCGTCAGCACGTGGCACAGACCGATGCGATGCTCGGCGATGCTATCGAGCACGCGGATCGGCGGCGGGAAGACGTCGTCGGAGCCGTAAGCGGTGGCGATGAGGAGAATTCCCGCCTCGGAGCCGCTGGCGCTGAGCGGCAGCAGCAGATGCTGCGCATCGAGCTTGCGCTTGGCGCCCCAATGAAATGCGCTCTCGGCATAGATCGGTGCGGCCTCGGCGTAGCTTCGGCGCATCAGTCCGCCGAGGAAGTCGAAATATTGGGATTGCGCAAAATCGCCGAGACATTGTCCGGTCGGATCGAAGCCGAAGCGCCTGGCGAGCGAGGTGCCGACGAGGCGGAAGCGGACGAGGTTGCCGTGAGCCGAAACCTCGCACAGCATGAGCTGCGGCAGGACGCGGCGATCCATCTCGATGGGATCGATGTCGCGCCGCGCGGGCATGCGCCGCTTGCCGCGCTTTTTCTCCCAATAGCGCAAGACCGCACCGAGTGTCGCGTGGCCGAAGAGCGCCTGCGGCATCAACCAGCTTTTCCTTTCCCGCCGCCCATGCGGCGGCCATCACAGTTCAGCCTTGGAGCGTTAATGAAACGCTAACATCGCGCCGCGCGCGACCGCGCGAGCACGCGGCGGCACCCGCAAGGCTCTGACGCGGCGGGCCAAATTTTTTTCATCGCTCGGACGTTTTGTCGCGCACTCGATGCACGCTCGCGCGGCGCGGTTGCGGCTTTTCGCGCGACTCGGCGCGCGCCTCACGCGCGAAGGTTAGCCTCGGCCATCCGAATGACGCGCGCCGCCGGCAGCCACACCGTCGCCACCGTTCCGCGTCCAACCTCGCTTTCGAGATTCAGCTGGCCGCCATGGAGCTCGATCATCGATTTGGTCAGCGGCAGGCCCAGCCCCGATCCCTGATATTTACGCGCGATGCGGCTGTCGATCTGGCCGAAAGGCCGTAGCGCCTTTTCGAGGTCGCCGGCGGCGATGCCAATGCCGGTATCGGCGACGGCAATGGTCATGCCGTCGGCCATCACCGCCGCGCGCACCACGACCGCGCCGCCCGCGGGCGTGAACTTCACCGCGTTGGACATGAGGTTGAGCAGGATCTGCTTCAGGCGGCGCCCATCGCCCTGCAGCAGCGGCAGCTCCGGGGGCAGGTCGGCGCGCAGCTCGAGGCCGGCGCTTTCGGCGCGGTCGCGCATCAGCCGCATGCAGGAGTCGAGCACCGCCGCGATGTCGACCGTCTCTTCATGCAGCTCGAGCTTGCCGAACTCGATTTTCGAGACGTCGAGCACGTCGTTGATGAGATTGAGCAGATGCTGGCCGCTGTCGCGGATATCGGCGGCGTAATGGACGTAGCGCGGATCGCCGAGCGGGCCGAAAATCTGGGTGTTGAGGATCTCGGCAAAGCCGATGATCGCATTGAGCGGCGTGCGCAGCTCGTGGCTGATATTGGCGAGGAATTCCGTCTTGCTGCGACTGGCGAGCTCCGCTTCCTCCTTGGCTTGGCGCAGCTTCGCCTCGACGCGCTTGCGCGAGGTGATCTCGAAATAGGTGGCGACCACGCCGCCATCCGGCATCGCCGCGAGGCGGGATTCGATGGTGCGCCCATCCTCGAGGGTGAACTCCTCGACCGATGCCGGCGCATCGGGCATCTGCGCGAAGCGCTGCGCGACGATCGCGGCGGCCCGGCCGGGGCAGGGCACGCGGCGCCGGTCGAGCACGCGGATGAACTCGTCGATCGTCAGGCCGAGCTTCAGGAGCCGCGGCGGAAGATCGAGAATCTCGCACAGCCGGTCGTTCCACAGCTTCATGCGCCGCTCGGGATCGAGCACCAGAAGGCCTTGGCGCATATTGTCGACGGTCGCGCGCAGCAGCGTGGTCTTTTCCGCGAGCTCCTGCTCGCGGCGCTTCAGCGGCGTGATCTCGGTCTGAACGACGACGCTGCCGCCGTCCTGGGTGCGGCGCTCGCCGATCTGGAACCAGCGGTCGCCGATGCGGCATTCGCCGACCTCGGGCATACCGGGGAGGAAGCGCTCTTCGAGCGTTCCGCTCGCCGGGCGCACCGCGCCATGCTCGAGGCTCGCGCGATATATTTCGGCCAAAGGCGCGCCCGGAACGAGCCAGGCGCCGATCGCTGCGTTGACCTCGCGGTAGCGGCTGTTGCAGAGGACGAGCCGGTCCTCGGGATCGAGCAGCATGAAGCATTCGCGAATCGATTCGATCGCGTCCATGAGGCGGCTCTGGGCGATCGCCGCGTGCTTTTCGGCGCGCACCAGGAGGGTGAGATCGCGGCCGATGCCGCGATAGCCGCTAAACACGCCTTTCGGGTCGAAGACCGGCAAGCCCGAGAAAGAGAGATGCTGGACGACGCCGTTCAGGTCGCGGCAGGTGAAGCGGATGTCGCGGAAGGGCAGCCGCGCGTCGAGCAGATCGGTCAAGGAGCGGCGATCGGCGGTTTCTTCGCCGCCCGAGGCGATGTCTTCGAGGCGGCGTCCGACAAAGAGCTGCGGCATCGCCGCATCCGGCAGCTGCGTGCTCTCCGACATGTAGGAGAAGCGGAGGGCGGCATCCATCTCCCAAAACCAATCCGCCGCCGCCTCGGCGTAATCGCGAAAGCGCCGCTCGTCGCTCACCGGATCGCGGGCGGGCTTGGCGCGCCGCCTCGGCGCCGCCGCTGTCCTGCCGGCTGTCTTACGCAACGCCACCTCGACCTGCCCTCCTCGGCCCGAGAAAGCCTAGGAAGGCGGCGTTAACATTCTCCGAATGGCCCTTCAGGATGGTTTATCGTTGGCTAACATGCGGCCGAGCCGGCGCCCGGCGAAAATATGCACATGGAAGTGCGGCACCTCCTGGTGCGCGTCGAGACCGTGATTGGCAAGGATGCGATAGCCGCTATCGGCGACGCCCTGCGCCCGCGCGACGGCCCCCACCGCCTTGACGAACCCGACGATCTCCGCCGGCGACGCCGCCGCCGAGAAATCGTCGAAGGATTGATAGGCGCCCTTCGGGATGACGAGAATATGAACCGGCGCTTGCGGATTGATGTCGTGAAAAGCCAGCGCGTGCTCGTTCTCGAACACTTTCTTGCACGGAATCTCGCCGCGCAGGATGCGCGCGAAGACATTGTTGGGATCGTAGGCCATCGGAGAACCTCGACGCTTCCGGCCCGGCACGCCGCCGGCACCTCATCCTAGCAAGGCGCTCAGCGCTGACGGCGCGAATTCTTCTCGGCGATGCCCGATTGGCCCATGCGCCCTTCGAGCGCCGCCCAGATGTCGGCCGGCGCAACGCCGGCCTCGGCCCACAGCACCAGCAAATGATAAAGGAGGTCGGCGCTCTCGCCGATCAGCCCTGAATCGCGCTGCATGGCGGCGATGACGGTCTCGACCGCCTCTTCGCCGAGCTTTTGCGCGATGCGCGGCATCCCATCGGCGAACAGCTTTGCCGTGTAGGACAGGGCGGGATCGCCGCCGCGGCGCGCCGCGATGGTGGCAAAGAGCCGGTCGAGAATCGCGCCGTCGAGAGCGCCCGCCGCCATGTCAGCCGTCCAGCTGGGCGCCAGCATCGCAGATGCCGTGCCAGTAGAGCTCCCAGACCCGCAAATTGATCTCGCAAGCATGGACGACTTCGTCCTCCATGTGGAGGCTTTCGGCGTGCTCGGCGACCGCCTCCCAGGCGAGGTTGGAGTGGTCGATATCCGCGACCTCGTGCACATGCCAGAAAGCGAGCTGCTCCTCATTGAGACCGAAGCGCTTTTGCCAGCGCTGGCGCTGCGACCAGGAATTGCCGTGCTCGCGCGCGGCGCCGCGGCCATAGCCCGGGACATTCGCGCGCTCGGCGCAAGCATTGGCGACAATGCCCTCGAGCCAGTGACGGCTCGCCATCAGCCCTTCCCACGCCGCCCAGGCCACCTCGGTCGTCGGCAGCGGCTTGGCGCCGACGATTTCCTCGCGCGTCATGCCGATGGCGATGCCGAGCTCGGTGAGGATTTCCCAATGCGGTTTGCCGCCGCCGAATTCATTGTCGGCGATGATCTCTTGGCTGCAGGCCTTGATGACTTTGAGCTTCGTGTCCCAATCCGGGATGTTGGTGGCGACCTTCAGCTTCAGCACCGAGTTGCGCTGGCGCGTGTTGAGCCGGTGCTGCTTGACGAAGGTGCGCGCCCGTCCCGGGGTGATGTCCTCGCATTGGAAGCGGTTGCGCTTGCAATAAGCGTCCACCACCTCGTCCATGCGCTGCAAAACTTGTTTCGCGCTCATCGGGCCCTCCCTTGCTGAGGGGGTCAGAGTCGCACCGGAACGCCCGCCTTGGCAAGATAGGCCTTGGCCTCGCCGAGGCGGTAGGTTCCGAAATGGAAGATCGAGGCGGCCAGCACGGCGGTCGCATGGCCGTCGCGGATACCCTCGACCAGGTGCTCGAGCGTGCCGACGCCGCCCGAGGCGATGATGGGAATCCGCACCGAATCGGCGATTGCGCGGGTCAAGGGAATATCGAAGCCGGCCTTGGTGCCGTCGCGATCCATCGAGGTGACGAGAAGCTCGCCCGCCCCGAGCGCCGCCATGCGCCTTGCCCAATCGACGGCGTCGAGCCCGGTGCCGCGCCGCCCGCCATGGGTGAAGACGCCCCATTGGCCCGCCGCGGTCGCTTTCGCATCGATCGCGACGACGATGCACTGGCTGCCGAATTTCTCCGCCGCCTCGCGCACGAAATCCGGGCGCGCGACCGCGGCGGTGTTGATCGATACCTTGTCGGCGCCGGCGAGCAGCAGCTTGCGGATGTCCTCGACAGTGCGCACGCCGCCGCCGACCGTCAGCGGCATGAAGCATTGCTCGGCGGTGCGCCGCACCACATCGTAAAGCGTCGCGCGGTCCTCGGCCGAGGCGGTGATATCGAGAAAGCACAGCTCGTCCGCGCCCTCGGCATCGTAGAGCCGCGCCTGCTCGACCGGATCGCCGGCATCGACGAGATCGACGAAATTGACACCCTTGACGACACGGCCGTCTTTCACATCGAGACAGGGGATGACGCGCATCTTCAGCATGGCTATCCAGCGATCGCCAGCGCCGCCGCGAGATCGATGCGCCCGTCATAGAGCGCGCGGCCGAGTATGGCGCCGGCAACGCCGTCATCCTCATGCGCCTTGAGCATCCGCAGCTCCGCGAGCGTGGAAATGCCGCCCGACGCGATCACCGGCGTCTCGAGCCGGCGCGCCAGCGCGGCGGTCTGCTCGATATTGCCGCCCTGCATCATGCCGTCGCGCTCGATATCGGTGAAGATGATGGCGGCGACGCCCGCATCCTCGAAGCGCAAGGCGAGATCGAGGGCGGTGATGTCCGAGGTCTCGGCCCAGCCCTCGACCGCGACACGCCCGCCGCGCGCATCGATGCCGACCGCGACGCGGCCCGGAAAGAGGCGGCAAGCCTCCTTGACGAGAGCGGGGTTGCGCAGCGCGGCGGTGCCGAGGATCGCGCGCTCGACGCCCTTGCCGAGCCAAGCCTCGAGCGTCGCGAGATCGCGGATGCCGCCGCCGAGCTGCACCGGGATCGCGACCGCGGCGAGAATCGCCTCGATGCTCGCGCGGTTGCGCGGCGCGCCGGCGAAGGCGCCATCGAGATCGACGACATGGAGCCAGCGGCACCCCGCCGCCGCGAAGAGGCGCGCCTGCGCCGCGGGATCGTCGTTGAAGACCGTGGCTTCGCTCATGGCGCCGCGCACCAGCCGGACGCAGCGGCCTTCCTTAAGATCGATCGCCGGATAGAGGATCACGCCTTGGCCTTGGCGCGGCTGCCCAGGCGTTTGAAATAGTAATGGCCCGGGATAACCTTGCCGTCGACACGCGCATAGGCCGGATGCGTGCCCCAGCGGGTGAAGCCCATCGTCTCGTAAAGCCCGATCGCCACCTCCTGGGTGGCGCGGACATCGAGGTTGAGGATCGCGAAGCCGCCGATCCGCGCCGCGTCCTCCACGGCTTCGACCATCCGGCGCGCGAGGCCGTGGCCGCGCGACCAGGGCGCGAGAAAGTTTCCCGTGAGCTGGGCGGCGAAGCCCTGCGCCTCGTTGTTGCGCGGCGGCGCGACGAGTTGCACCGAGCCGCAGATCGTGCCGTCGAGCCGCGCGACAAACAGGGTACGCTCGGGAACGAGCAGCACGCCGTTCCAATAATTTTCCAAAACCTGGCGCGCCGGCGCCTTCACCCAGCCGAAGCCGCCGCCATCCTCGATCGCGGCGACGGTTGCCTCGCAGAGATCCTCGAGATCCGTGCCCTCGAACGCACGCACCCGCTCGACCGCTGTGGTGACCGCCTCGGCGCTCATGGCCGCCAGCGCAAAAAATTGGCGATGAGCTTCAGACCCGTCATCTGGCTCTTCTCGGGATGAAACTGGACGCCGACGATGTTGTCGCGGGCGATGGCCGCCGCAACCGGGCCGCCATACTCGGCCTCGGCGACAAGATCGCCCGAGGCGCGCGGCGCAAACCCGTAGGAGTGAACGAAATAGGCATGCGCCCCTTCGGCGATTCCCTCGAACACCGGGTGCTCGCGGCGAATCCGGAGCTCGTTCCAGCCCATATGCGGGATTTTTAGGGCCGGATCGGACGGCGTCAGCGGCACGACCTCGCCGCCGATCCAGCCGAGCCCTTCGACCGTCTCGAATTCGCGGCCGCGATCGGCGAGCAGCTGCATGCCGACGCAGATGCCGAGAAACGGCCGCCCCTCCTCGAGCACGATATGCCGCAGCGCCTCTTCCATGCCCGGCACCGCGGCAAGGCCGCGGCGGCAATCGGCGAAGGCGCCGACCCCGGGCAGCACGACCCGCGAGGCGCCGCGCAAGCTGTCGGCGTGGTTCGTCACGAGGACGCGGCCATCGGCGCCGCTCTCCCGGGCCGCGCGCTCGAAGGCCTTGGCGGCCGAGCGCAGATTCCCAGAGCCGTAATCGACCACGACCGTCGTCATCGCAAGACCGCAATCATCACAGCGATCCGCCGAGCACGCCCTTGGTGGATGGAACGACGCCGCGGCGGCGCGGATCGAAGGCGACGGCTTGGCGCAGCGCCCGCGCCAGGCCCTTGAAGCAGGATTCGACGATGTGGTGATTGTTCTCGCCGTAGAGATTCTCGACATGCAGCGTCGCGCCCGCCGATTGCGCGAAGGCCTGGAACCACTCCTTGAACAGCTCCGTGTCCATTTCGCCGAGCTTCGGCCGCGAGAATTTCACCTTCCAGATAAGATAGGGCCGGTTCGAGAGGTCGAGCGCGACGCGCGTCAAGGTCTCGTCCATGGGCACGAGCGCCTCGCCCCAGCGCATGATGCCGCGGCGGTCGCCGAGCGCCTTGGCGACCGCCTCGCCGACGACGTAGCCCGAATCCTCGGTGGTGTGGTGAAAGTCGATATGGAGATCGCCCTCGGCCCTGAGCGTCACATCGATGAGGCTGTGCCGCGCCAACTGGTCGAGCATGTGATCGAGAAACCCGATGCCGGTGGCGATATCGGAGGTCCCGGTCCCGTCGAGATCGAGCGTCGCGGCGATCCGCGTCTCGCGCGTCTTCCGCTCGAGGCTCGCCCGGCGCGAGGGGGCTTTCGCCGGTGGCTTCGCCTTTGATTTGGCTTGGGGCAAGAGTGACTCCTCGAAACCGCTCTTCTACCAAGATCGCCCGCCCCTCGCCAGGGCGGGTTTCCGCCGCGGCGCCGCGCCGCGCTCGGAACCGGACGCGATCGGCGTGGGTTTTAGCCAATTCACCGCCAATCCTTCCAATCCCTTAACGATCGGGCAACCGCGCTCTGCAACCCTCTTCGGGCAAGGTGTCCTGGGGCTGCATATCCATGACAAGGCTCGTTTTCCAGGCGGCGGCGATGATCGCCGTCGCGATCTGGCTCCCTGTCGCGGCGCGGGCCGCGGCGCTTCCGGAGCGCTCCTCCCTCTCCTATGACGAGAATGTCACGATCAACACCGCGTGCTTTGACGCATCGCAACGCAGCCGCTCGGCCTATCAAAGCTGCGTCGACGCGCAGCTCGCCGCGCTGGAGGCCCATCCCTCGCCCGACCGCTCGGGGCTGAGCACCGCCCGCAACCGCGTGATCGAGGAGAAATGCGGCTATCTCCGCCATATCGGCATCGGCGAGTACAATGAGTGCCTGAAACGCGCCATGGCCACGCCAGCGCCGCGGCGGGCAACGATCGAGGACCCGCTCAGCCCCACCATCGCCAAAGTGTTTGCGATCGGCGGCGACCGGGCGACACCGCCCGGCGCCACACAGGCTGCTTTGCCCGCGCCGCGCACCATCCTGCCCGAGCGCCCCGACCGCATCGAGCATGCGGCGCTGTCGCCGGCCGAGATTTTCAAGAAAGTCGAGCGCTCGGTCTTCGTCGTCTATGCGACGCCGTCCCTCGCCGATGCGCGGGCCCGCAACGTGATGTTCGGCTCGGCCGTGGCCGTGGCGGCGCATTTCCTCTTGACCAATTGCCATGTCGTGATCGACCGCCCAGTCATCCGCATCATGCGCGGCGACGACGCCATGGTGGCGAGCCTCGTTGCCGGCAATCTCACCGCCGATCGCTGCATCCTCAAAAGCGATGGCGCGCCGCTTTTCCCCGTCGCCGGCGTGCGGGCGTTCAAAGATTTGGCGGTCGGGGAGCGGGTCTTCGCCGTCGGAACGCCGGTCGGCTTCGACCGCAGCTTGACCCAGGGCCTCATCTCGGGCCTGCGCAATTATGATGGGCGCAACCTGGTGCAGACCGACGCGCCGCTCTCGCCCGGCAATTCGGGGGGCGGGCTGTTCGACGAAAGCGGCAATCTCATCGGCATCACCACGCTCGCCTCGCGCGCCGGCGTGCAGAATCTGAATTTCGCGGTGGCCGCGTCGGATTATTGGGAAGAATAGCGGCGGCAAAAGCCAAGGGCCGCATCGCGTGGCGCGATGCGGCCCCTGGAGACGGCTTGCCCTTGTCGGACGCGCTCAGATCACCAGCGCGTTATGGACGCTCTGGCCCTCGGTGAAGCCCCAGGACTTCATCCATTGATAGGTCCGGTCGAACAGCGCCGGATCGTAGTGGTCGACGTGCTTGTAATGGACAAAGGCCTTCAGCAACTCGCGCGGCTCGAGCGCGCCCTTGGCGTGGGCGGTGACGTGATGCGCATAGCGGTAGAAATTGGCGTTGATCCGGTCGACGGCCTCGTTCTCGGCGGCGTAATAGGCTTTGCGCTGCTCGTCGGTCAGGTCGGGCGCGATGACTTCGCCGCCTCGATAGAACGACGCCGCGATGATATGCGCGCCTTCCTTGAGACCGAGGCTGATGAAGGGCTCCATGACCGTCACGGCGCGATGGGTGCCGTTCTTCAGCGCCGCATAGCGCGTCTGCGGCAGACCGCCATGCGCGATCTTCACATGCTCGCGTCCACAGGCGCTCTCGAGCATCTGCAGCGCGGTGAAATGCGAACCGGTATATTCCTGCACAAGCACCGGGACGTCCGCAAGGTCGCGCGGCACCTGAAGGCTATCATCGAAGCTGAGGATCGCCTGCGCGGCGACGGCCGCTCGCAGAGCCGCGAGTTTGCCGCCGCGCGTGCCGCGCTCGACGCGATCGATGCTTGCCCATTCGCAGACATTGTAGCTGTCGGCCGTGCCGCGCTCGAACATCTGCTCCTTGAGGCGCGAGAAGAATTCGGTATCGGCGCGGTCCTTCTCGCGATCGGCGTAGGAGGCCGACATCTGCACGTCGAGACCGGCTTTCTCGAACAGCTTCTCCTCGATGCCGACCAGGACCGGCAGATCGAAGACCGGATTGTTGGGGGCGATGCGAACCACAGGACGCTCTGTCGGCATACTCATATCTCCTTGACCACCCAGGAAATTGCCGCAATCGCTTGATCGCGGCGGGGTACTTCCCACATGTTATGCCTCGCCCTTCCGCGGACAAGGCTATGCAGCAAGACCCCTCGAATACCTGGCACGGTACCACGATCATCGCGGTGCGCAAGGGCGGTCGCGTCGCCATGGCGGGCGATGGGCAAGTCTCGATGGGCAATACGGTGGTTAAGTCGAACGCGCGCAAGCTGCGCCGCCTCGCCAGTGGCAGCGTCCTCGCCGGCTTTGCCGGGGCGACCGCCGATGCCTTCGCCCTCTTCGAGCGGCTCGAAGCGAAGCTCGAGCAATATCCGGGGCAGCTCACCCGCGCCTGCGTCGAGCTCGCCAAGGACTGGCGGACCGACCGCTATCTGCGGCGCCTCGAAGCGATCATGGCGGTCGCCGACAAATCCGTGTCGCTGGTCGTCTCCGGCACGGGCGACGTGCTGGAGCCCGAAGGCGGCCTGATCGGCATCGGCTCGGGCGGCAATTACGCGCTCGCCGCGGCCCGCGCCCTCATCGATGTCGAGGGGCTCGATGCCGAGGCGATCGCCAAGAAAGCGATAGCGATCGCCGCCTCCATCTGCGTCTTCACCAACGACAAGGTCACGATCGAAACCCTATGAGCGCCTCTTTCAGCCCGCGCGAAATCGTCTCCGAACTCGATCGCCATATCGTCGGCCAAGCCGACGCCAAGCGCGCCGTGGCGATCGCCTTGCGCAATCGCTGGCGCCGCCAGCAATTGCCCGAGGAGCTGCGCGAAGAGGTCCTGCCCAAGAACATCCTGATGATCGGCCCGACCGGCATTGGCAAGACCGAGATCGCGCGCCGGCTGGCGAAGCTGGCGCAGGCGCCCTTCATCAAAGTCGAGGCGACGAAGTTCACCGAGGTCGGCTATGTCGGCCGCGATGTCGAGCAGATCGTGCGCGATCTGGTCGAGGTCTCGCTGTCGATGACGCGCGAGCGGCTGCGCAAGGAAGTCGCCTCGAAGGCCGAGCTCGCCGCCGAGGAGCGCGTGCTCGACGCGCTGGTCGGCCCGGGCGCCGGCCCCGACACGCGGGCGAAGTTCCGCCGCATGCTGCGCAACAACGAAATAAACGACCGCGAGATCGAGATCCAGGTGCAGGATACCGGCATGGCCGGCATGCCGACGATCGAGGTCCCGGGCATGCCCGGCGCGCAGATGGGGATGGTCAATCTCGGCGAGATTTTCGGCAAGGCGTTCGGCAACCGCACCAAGCCGCGCAAGATGACCGTCGCCGACAGCCACAAGGTGCTGCTGGCCGAGGAGAGCGACAAGCTGTTGGACCAGGAGCGCGTCGTCAAGGAAGCGATCGTCGCCGCCGAGCAGAACGGCATCGTTTTCGTCGACGAGCTCGACAAGATCGCGGGCCGCAGCGAGCAGCGCATCGGCGCCGATGTCAGCCGCGAGGGCGTGCAGCGCGACTTGCTGCCCCTCATCGAAGGCACCACGGTGGCAACGAAACACGGCGCGGTGAAGACCGATCACATCCTCTTCATCGCCTCGGGCGCGTTCCACTTGGCGAAGCCTTCCGATCTCCTCCCCGAGCTGCAAGGGCGGCTGCCCATCCGCGTCGAGCTGAAGCCGCTGACGCGCGAGGATTTCCGCCGCATCCTCACCGAGCCCGAAGCGAGCCTCATCAAGCAGTACAAGGCGCTGCTTGCGACCGAGGGCGTGACGCTCGAGTTCAGCGACGAGGCGATCGACGAGCTCGCGGCGCTCGCCGAGGAGATCAACGGCTCGGTCGAGAATATCGGCGCGCGGCGGCTGCACACGGTGCTGGAGCGGCTGCTCGAAGAGGCGAGTTACGCCGCGTCCGACCAGCCGCCCGGCACGATTGTGCAGATCGATCGCGACTATGTGCGCACGCGCGTGGGCGCGCTCGCCAAGAACGCCGATCTGTCGAAGTTCATTCTCTAGAGCGGACGGCGCGACGGCGCCGCCGCGCCCTTAGTCGGCGAGAGAGAGATTGGCGGCGGCAGGCTTGCCGCGATCCATCGCCACGTCGTATTTGATCTTCTGGCCTTCCGCCAGGCTACCCATTCCGGCGCGCTCGACGGCCGAGATGTGGACGAACACATCTTTGCCGCCGTCATCGGGGCGGATGAAGCCAAAGCCTTTTTGGGTGTTGAACCATTTAACGGTGCCGATAGCCAAGCGACATCTCCAATGAAAAGATCGACTCGAACAAGGAGACGGATCCGGCGCACGCCGTTGGCCGCGGCGAGCCGCCCCCTCATTCGCCGATATTGATAGGGGCCTTCGCGCCGCGCCGCAAGACAGCAAATGCATGCAGTGCGCCGGATGCATTGCAAGGTTAACACCGGCCGCCTTGCCAACCCCTTCGCGATGGCCTTAGCTTTGCCTCCTGAAGAGCCGATCGATCGCGGGAGGAAAGCATGAGTGTCGCCGCCGCGCCGCAGACCGCCGCCGAAAGACCCGCAGCGCTGAATCGGCCGAAGATTTTCTCGCACGGCACGCTCGAATGCCGCAGCCTCGACGAATCCCGCCCGTTCTATGAAGAGTTCTTGGGGCTCGACTGCGTGCGTCATGCGCAGAAGGCGATGATGCTGCGCAAGGGCGGGTATTTCGGCCTCGTCTGTCTCGAGAAAGGCAAGAATGTCCGGCCGGTCGGCGTCGGCAATCATTGGGGCCTCGATTTGGCCTCGCGTGCAGAGGTCGACCGCGCCCGCGAACTGGCGCTCGAGCACAAGGACAAATACGGCATCCAGAAAGTGATGCGCATCACCGATATGCACGGCACCTACGCGTTCTACTTCCAGGACCGCGACGGCAATTGGTGGGAATTCCAATATACGGGCGACGGCCAGGAGCGCGGCGAAGGCCGTTACGACAAGCATTTCGCGCGCGGCGACGTGGCCTAGCCGGCGACCGGCGCGGGGGGAGGCATCGATGAAGCTCGTCACCATCGAGGCGTGGCCCGCGGGCCGCACCGGCGCGCTGCTCGGCGAGGAGGTGCTCGACTTCGCGCTCGCGGCGCCGAGCCTGCCGCTGGCCAATTACGTGCCGAGCGCCATGCCGGCGCTGCTCGCCGGCGGCGCGGAGGGGCTCGATGTCGTGCGCCGCGTCATCGATGCGGCCGCCGGGCAAACAGCGCGTCTGCGCGAGGCGGGCGCGCTGAAACCGCTTGCGGCGGTCAAGCTCATGGCGCCGGTGCCGCGGCCCGGCATCCTCCTGTCGCATGGCCGTGCCTATAAGAGCCATTTGCGCGAGATGAACCGCACGCAGCCGGCGGAAAACCCCTCCGCCTTCATGAAGAACGTCAACTCGATCGTCGGCACCGGCACGCCCATTCGTCTGCCGCCGCAATGTGCCGACATGGTCGACCAGGAGGCCGAGTTCTCGATCGTCTTCGGCGCACCTTGCCACAATATTGGCGAAGACGAGGCGATGGCTTGCGTTGCCGGCTACACCATGATCAACGATGTCTCGGCGCGCAATTGGGTCGAGAATTTCCAGAAGACCGGCGATCCCGATCTCAACCGCATGGGCAAGCAATTGCCGGGCTTCACGCCGATGGGACCGGTGATCGCGACCAAGGACGAGATTCCCGATCCGCATGACGTCACCGTCCGCTCGATGATCAACGAGCGGGTGATGCAGGACGCGCACACTTCGGACCTCATCTGGACGATCCCGTTCCTCATTTCCTTCTTCGCGCGCTGGTATCGCTTCATGCCGGGCGATGTGCTCTCGACCGGCTCGCCCGCCGGCGTCGGCTATGGCCGCAATCCGAAAGTGTTCCTCAAGCCCGGCGACGTGATCGCGGTCTCGGCGAGCGGCGTCGGCGTGCTCAGCAATCCGATCGTTGCTTAAGCCCGCCGCCTCAGGATGCGGCGCCCGCCTTGCGCCGCCGCGAAGGCGCGGCCGGCACCGATTTGATGATCTGCAGAATCCGCTCGGTGCGGTCGGGCGGCAGGTTGCGGATGCGCTCGGCGAGTAGATTGGCGAGCTCGGTCGCGGCCGGCGACAGGCCCGCCGTGTCGAGGGTGACGCGCGGATGCGAGAGCCGCGCCAAGCGCATCAACTCGTCGGCCTCGTCCCAGATGATGTTGAGCTGCGCGCAGATCGCCACCACCATGGCATGGGTCGGCCGGCCGCGCCGGCCATGCTCCAGGGCCGAGAGATAGGCGGCGGAGACCCCCAGCGCATCGGCCATGTCCTTCAAGGCAATGCCGCGCTCGGCGCGCAGCTGCCGCAAGCGCACGCCGAAGGGGGTCATCGCTTCCGCCGCAGGAAGATATAGAGCGCGCCTTGGCCGCCATGACCCGGCTGCGCGCGCGCCGAAGCGAGAACCCGGGCGCGATTGTCGCCCTCGCCGAGCCAGCGCGGCACCGCGCCGAAGAGCACGCCCGATTTGCCGGTGATGACCAGCACCACGCGCTGCCCGGCGTCCTGGGCGCGGGCGAGAAACGCGGCGAGTGCGCGATGCGCCTCGGCCTGGGTCATGCCGTGCAGATCGAGCCGGGCATCGATCGCGGTCCGGCCGCGTTTCAGACGCTGCGCGCTGCGGCGATCGAGTCCCGGACGTGGCACCAGCACGGGCTTTTCCGGCGGCGGCACAGCGCCGGCCTTTCTGGGCGGGGCGGGATCCGGCTCCGGTGCGGCGGCGATGACGGCGGCATCGAGCCGTTTGACGCCGCGCATTGCCTCGCGCCACAGGGCGCGCTCGTCACTCTCGGCTTTGCGCATCATCGATGAGCACGATGTGGAGACGCCGCGGGCCATGCGCGCCAAGCACGAGGCGCTGCTCGATATCGCCGGTGCGCGACGGGCCGGTGATGAAATTGACCGTGCGCGGCATCGCGCCGCGCTGCCGCAGCCGTTCCCACCCATCCTCGTAAGCCGCGACGACCTGGCTCGCGCGCAGCACGGCGATATGGGTGTCGGGGAGAAAATTGTTGCGCGTCGGACTCTCGGGGCCGGAGACCAGCATCAAGGTGCCGGTCTCGGCGATCGCCGCAAAGCACCCGGTCAGCCCCGCCGCGTCGCTGTTTTCGGCCATGCCCTGGCGCAGCTCGAGCAGCGGCCGCTCGCTCCAGGGAACGTCGTCGAGCTGCGGATCGGGCGCAATGACGAGTCGCGCCGGCAGATTTTGCGTCGAGAGGTAATCGGCGACGGCGGCCGGAACCTCGCTTGCGCTGGCGACATGCACGACCGTCGCATCGACCTCCTGCGCCATCGCCACGAAAAGCGCGACCTGGCCGACATGATCGAGCGCGGCGGCGCGCGCCGGGACGAGATTGCGCCGATGCGCCGCAAGCCGCGCCTCGAGCGCTTCGCGCTCCGCCTCGCCGAGACGGCCGCGGCCGAGCCCGGCGCGGATGCCGCCGAGGATTTGCTCGCGGGCATCGCTCATGGCGGGGTCATCGACCGCTCCGCCCGGCCGCGGCGCTCGGCCCAAAGCGTCATGAAGCTCTTGCCCTGGGGCGCCGGCATGTCGCGCATATCGGTCCAGCCCGAGGCGAGCGGCAAGGAGCGGAACCGGCCGCGCGCGCCGCCGAAATAGGCGAGCGCGCGGCTCGCCGCGTTGCTCGCCAAGCGATAGAGCGCCGGCCGCTGGACGAGGAAGGCCCAGAGCGCCAAGCCCCAGCGCTGCGCCTTGGGCGCGAGGTGCTTTGAGAATTCGCGCTCGCGCCATTGCCGCATCATCTTCGGCAAAGGAATCCGCATCGGGCAGACGCTCTCGCAGCGCCCGCAAAAGGTCGAGGCGTTGGGGAGGTTCCCGGCTTCCTCGATGCCAATGAGGGTCGGCGTCAACACCGCGCCCATCGGCCCCGAATAGACCCAGCCATAAGCATGGCCGCCGATTGCGGCATAGACCGGGCAATGATTGAGACAGGCGGCGCAGCGGATGCAGCGCAGCATGTCCTGGAACTCGCCGCCCAACAGCGCGGTGCGGCCATTGTCCAGCAGCACGACATGATAGGCCTCGGGCCCGTCGGAATCGCCGGCGCGGCGCGGCCCGGTCGAGACCGTCGTATAAGTCGAGAATTCCTGGCCGGTCGCCGAGCGCGCCAAGAGGCGCAGCAAGGTCGATGCGTCTTCGAGCGTCGGCACGATCTTCTCGAGGCTTGCCAGCACAATATGGCATTTGGGCAGGGTCTGGGTCAGATCGCCATTGCCCTCATTGGTGACGATGATGCTCGAGCCGGTTTCGGCGACGAGGAAATTGGCGCCGGTGATGCCGACATCGGCGGCGAGGAATTTCTCGCGCAGCACCGCGCGCGCCTCGTCGCAGAGAACGCGCGGCTCCTCCAGCGCACGCTCGCGCGGCAGGTCCTTATGCGCGTCGCGAAAGCTTTCGGCGACCTGCTCTTTCACCAGATGCACGGCGGGCGCGATGATGTGGCTCGGCGTCTCGTGCCGGATCTGGACGATGTATTCGCCGAGATCCGTCTCGACCGGCGTGATCGCATTGGCTTCGAGGAAATCGTTGATGGCGATTTCCTCGCCGATCATCGATTTCCCTTTGGTCACCGTCTTGGCGTCATGCGCGCGGCAGATCGCAAGCACGGTCTCGCGCGCCTCGGCCGCGTTGCGGCACCAATGAACCTCGCCGCCCTGTGCGATCACGTTCTTCTCGAACGTCTCGAGATAGAAATCCAGATTGGCAAGCACATGGTTCTTGATGGCGATGCCGTCATCGCGCAGCGCATCGAATTCCGGAAGCCGCGCGATCGCCTTGGCGCGATGCGCGGGAAATCCCGTGCGCATCATCCCCATGGCGCGCTGCAAATCGGGATTGCCGAGCGCGCGATGCGCATTCGCCTTGAAGGCGTGGCTGGTCGCTTGCATCAGCGCTCGTCCTTGCGCGGTGCCGGCGCGGCAACGCCGAGCGGCGGCACGGCGTCGGTCATGTCGGCGAGAATCTCGGCGACATGGCGCACGCGCACCGGCTTGCCGAGGCGCGACAGCTTGCCGGCCATGTTGAGAAGGCACCCCATATCGCCGCAGAGCAGCGTATCGGCGCCGGTCGCCGCGATGTCGGCGACTTTGTCGGCGACCATCTTGTCGGAAATCTCGGGATATTTGACGCAGAAAGTGCCGCCGAAGCCGCAGCAGACCTCAGGCGTCGCCATCTCTTTGAGCGCCAGCCCGACGACGCTCGCGAGTAGCCGGCGCGGCTGCGCCTTGACGTTGAGCTCGCGCAAGCCAGAGCAGGCATCGTGATAGGTGGCGGTGCCGGAATAGGAGGCCGCGACCTGCGTGAGGTTCAGCACATCCGTCAGGAAGGAGACGAGCTCATAGGTGCGGGCGGCAAGCGCCTTCGCCTCTTCGGCCAAGGCCGGCTCATCGGCAAAGAGCGCGGGGTAGTGGATCTTGATCATCCCGCCGCAGGAACCGGACGGGACGACGACATAATCGAAGCCAGCGAAGGCGGCAATCACCTGGCGCGCGATGGCCTTGGCATCCGCGCGATCGCCGCCATTGTAAGCGGGCTGACCGCAACAGGTTTGCAGCGCCGGAACTTCAACCGTGCAGCCCGCCTCCTCGAGCAGCTTCACGGCGGCGAAGCCGACCGCCGGACGAAACAGATCGACGAGGCAGGTGACGAAAAGCCCGACGCGATGGGGGATTGCGGCCATGCCTCAAAACATGGCCAAGCGCCGGCGCGAAAGCAACCGGCTCAGCCAGGCTGACGCCGATCAGCGCGGCGGGGGCGGGGGCGGCGGATAAGCCGGCGGAGGCGGATAGCCGGGGGGCGGTGGAGGTGGCGGCGGCGGGTAGGAGCCTTGCGGCGCCGGCTGGACATAGCCCGGCACCTGGTTGCCGCGCGAATACATGCATTGCTCATAGGCGATGTTGTAGCGCTGCTGGACGCTCATCGACGTATCTTGACCGCGCGAGGCGCCGATCGCGGTGCCGCCAAGCGCGCCGGCGCCGGCGCCGATCGCGGCCCCGCGTCCGCCGCCGATCGCCGCGCCAAGCCCGGCGCCGAGCAAGGTGCCGACGCCCGCGCCGATCAGCGTCTGGTTGGTGGCGGTGTTTTCCGCCTGCTGCGCGCCGCCGATCTGCTGCTCGGCGAATTGCCGGCAAACGGCCTGGTCTTCATTGAAGGCGGCAAAAGGCTTGTTCGGTCCGGGCATGACGGCAACGGTCGGACCCATTGGCGCTTGGACGCAAGCCGAGACCGTCATGAGGATGGCGGCGCTCGCGACCGCGGTCGCCTTCACGTGCTTCACAGATTACCCTCCCTTGGAACTCGAGCCCTGTCCGGTTCGTGACCTCTAACCTTAGCGCGGCGGCGCGCTCGGCTGCGCCGGCACTTCGCGCCAGGCGCGGTTGCAGGTCGCGACATAGGGATAATACCCTTTGGGATCGTCGCAATAATACCAGTTCGGCGACGGCTGGCTGACATAGGCGGGCTGCGGGGGCGGCGCGACCACCACGGGCGGCGGCGAATAGACCACGGGCGGGGGAGCGTAGACCACCGGCGGCGGGGCGTAGTACCACGGCGCGGGCACGACCGGGACGCCGAAACCGAAGCCGACGACCACCCGCGCCGCGGCCGGCAACGCCATCGAAACCACGCCCAGCGTCGTCGCAAGAGCCAGCAGCGCCGGCCTCGCGCGGGAGAAATTTCTTTGTGCGCTCATCGCTTTACCTCCAAGCCCGGCGCTTCATATGGAGCGCCGCCGCTCTCGGTGATTCTAAGGGAGGACAGGGAGCGTCATCCCCGGCAACAATGGGCAAGATTATGCGGTCGTTCCGCGCTCCGGATCAACCTCGACGCGCCGCAACCGCTATGGGTAGTGTAGCGCTCTTCGGAAGCAACAAATAGTAGCGTCCGTGCGCCCGCATCGCCCCCGCCTTGGTTTCCGCGTCCGCGCCGAACCCCCAGAACACATCGCCCCGCACCGGGCCGCTGATCGCTCCCCCCACATCCTGCGCGACCATCAACCGCTCGAGTTGGATATCGCCGCCCGAGGCCGCGAGGTAGATCGGCGCCCCGAGCGGGATGAATTTGGCATCGACCGCGAGGCTGCGGCGCGGCGTCAACACGACGCCTTCGCCGCCAATGGGGCCATCGCTCCCGGTCTCGCGAAAGAAGACATAGGACGGGTTCTCGTCCATCAGCGCCGCGCCCTCGCTTGGATGCGCCGCGATCCAGGCACGGATCGACTGCAAGGAGGTGGTCTCGGGCGTCAGGATGCCGCGCGCGATGAGCAACCGCCCGATCGCCACATAGGTTTGGCCGTTCTGGCCGTCATAGCCTAGCCCGACCATCGATCCATCCGGCAGCTCGACCCGGCCCGAGCCCTGGACCTGCAAGAAGAACGCATCGACCGGATTGTCGACCCAGAGCAAAGCGAGGTTTTGGGCGTCGAGCGCGCCATGCTCGATTGCGGCGCGCGTCGCATAAGGCACGAGCGCGCCATTGACGACGCGCCCGGCAATGCGCTCGCCATGCCAAGCGGGACGGAAGCGGCCGAGATCGACCGAGACGAGATCGGGCGGCCGGCGCAGGATCGGCGTTTGATAGGGGCCGCCGCGCTGGCGCGCGCCATGCAGCAGCGGCTCGTAATAGCCGGTGAAGAGCCCGTCGGGGCTGCCATTGTTGCCGGCGAGGTAAGGCGTGAAGTAGCGCTCGAAAAAGCCGCGGGCCGCGGCGTCGTCATCGCCGACGGCCGCCGCGGCGCCGCAGGCATCGTGCCAATCGCCGGCGGTCAGATGGAGCGCGGCAGGACCGCTTGGCGCGCTCGCATCGCGCTTGGCAAAGGCGGCGCAAGAGCGGCGGAAGGCCGCGAGGGCGTGCCCAATCTGGTCTTGCTGCCAGCCGGGAAGATTATCGAAGCGCGCGGGCTCAAGCGTCAGGCGCGGCGGCGGCGGAGCAGCGCAAGCGGCAAGCCACAGCAGCAGCAAAAGCGGCGCGAGGCGCCGCCAAGCCATGGCCGTTAGGGGCTGTGGGTCGCGACGAGCGTCCAATTGGGATCGCGAGAGCGCAAAACGCGGCTGAAGGTCCAGAAATCGGTCTTCTCGACCGGCTTGTCGGGATCGCCATCGACCACCGTGCCATCGGCCGCTCGGGTGACGTTGACCTGATCGGAAACGATCTTCACCGTAGCGAGCGCGGTCGCGCCCTCGATCGTCGCTTCGGCGAATTCGACGGATTTGAACGCGACGAGCTTCGTCTCATGCGTCTCATGCGCCGCCTCGCGCGCGCGGATCGCCTGAGCGAAGGCCGCGAAGACGTCCTTGCTGAGCAACCGCTCGAGCGCCGCGATGTCGCCGGCGGCAAAGGCTTTGACGATGATCTCGAAGGCGCCGCGCGCACCGGCGAGGAAGGCCTGCTCGTCGAAGCCGGGCTCGGCGGCTTTGAGCGCAGCGGCGCCGCCGGCGCCGCTGACCGCAATCGGCGCGGCGTTGGCCGCAGGCTGATCGATGATCGGGCCGCTCGGCGGCACCGGCAGGGGCTTGGGCGGCGCGAACGGATCGGCGCGGCGCCGCTCATTTCCGGTTCGCCGGCCGAGAACGCTGCGCAAGCGGAAGAGAAGGAAGCCCGCAACCGCCGCGAACAGCAGGATATCGAAAAGTTGAAATCCGGTTTCCATCCTGGCGCCTTCGCTCTTAGAGATAGGCTCCCAATCGTTAAAGGGCAAGGAAGGAGGGCCGCGGCGGTTGTGTGCTGCGGCGATCCGTGCTAGCCAGCGCGCAATTGGGCTGGCGGCGGAGCGAACCACATGGTCGATACAAGCAACGGGGGCGCGGCGGCCGCCGCCCAGGGCCGGCGCCAAATCATGATCAGCGCGCAATACGTGAAGGATTTGTCATTCGAGAATCCGCGCGCGCCGCATAGCCTGCTGCAGCAGCAGGGACCGCCGCCCGAAGTTCAGATCAATGTCGACGTCAAGGCCGGCACGCTCGCCCCGGAGATTTACGAGGTGACGATGACGCTGCGCGCCGACGCCAAGCAGGGCACCGACAGCGTGTTCATGGCCGAGCTCGTTTATGGTGCCGTCGTAACCTTGGCGAACACCGCGCCCGAGGACGTCTCGGCCGCCTTGATGGTAGAGACGCCGCGGCTGCTGTTTCCCTTCGCCCGCTCGATCCTCGCCGAAGTGACACGCGACGGCGGCTTCACGCCGCTGCTGCTCAACCCGATCGACTTCAACGAAATTTACGCCCGGCGCGCGGCGACCCCGCCCGAAGGCAGTACCGCCACGGTCTGAGCGCGGCGGTCGATCAGCTCTTCCACAGCGGCTCTTTTAGCCGAGCGATGAAGGCGGCGTGCGCCGCCAGCTCCTCGGCGCTCGGCGCATGCGGCCGGACCGGGCGCGGCACGCGGGCGACGAGCGTCACCGCCGCAGCGGCGGCCTCGGCGGCGATAAGATCGAGGCCCGGCTGACGGCCGCCGATCAGCTCGAGATAAACCGCGGCAAGCAGCCGCCCATCGATCAGCGCGCCGTGCTTCTCGCGGTCGCTCAAATCGATGGCGAAGCGCCGGCACAGCGCGTCGAGATTCGCCGGCTGCCCGGGAAAGCGCTGGCGTGCGAGCAGCAGCGTGTCGACGATCCGCGGCTTCAGCGGCACGAGCCCCGCTCGTCTCAGTTCGGCATTGATGAAGGCGAGATCGAACTCGGCATTGTGGATGACGAGCGCGTCCTCGCCGATGAAATCGAGGAAGTCCTGCGCGACCTGGGCAAAGAGCGGATGCGTGGAGAGAAATTCCCGGGTCAGGCCGTGAACCGCCAGCGCAGCCTCGGGCATGTCGCGCTCGGGATTGAGATAGGCATGGTACGTCCGGCCGGTCGGCAGGTGATTCATCAGCTCAACGACGGCGATCTCGACGACGCGATGGCCATCGCTCGGATCGAGTCCCGTCGTTTCCGTGTCGATCACCAGCTCGCGCATCGCACGAATCCTAACCGAGGGCGGCGCGCCGACCAAGCCGTTCGATGGCGTGGCGCAACCGGCGCCAGGTCAAGGCGCGCCCCAATCCGCTCGGCACGACGATATCGGCGCGGCGGCGCTTTTCGATATCGGGCATTTGCTTTGCCATGATCGCCGCGAGCCGCGCCGGGGTCATGCCCGGCCGCGCCAGCACGCGGGCGCGGCGCAGGAATTCGGGCGCGGCGACGACGATGGTGGCGTCATAGCGCCGATCGCGCCCCGATTCGAACAGCAGCGGCACGTCCATCACCACGAGCTTGGCGCGCCGGCGCCGCATCTCGGCGAGGAACCGGTCTTCATCGCGCCGCACCAGCGGATGAATGATCGCCTCGAGGCGCTTCATCGCGCCAGGATCGCCGAAGACCCGGCTGCCCAGCGCCGCGCGATCGATTGCGCCGTCCTTGACGACGCCGGGGAAAGCCGCCGCGACCGCGGCAACGGCGATGCCGCCCTTGCCCATCATGCGGTGAACCGCGGCATCCGCGTCGTAAACCGGCACGCGCATACGGCGGAGCATCGCCGCGGCCGTGCTCTTGCCCATGCCGACGCCGCCGGTGAGGCCGAGGATTTTCACGGGCCGCGTCTCATTTGCGCCCGAGCGTCGCGAGCACCGCCGCGCGCAGCTCCGGCGTGACCGCGGGCATGACGCCAAACCACGCCTCGAAACCGGGCCGCGCCTGATGCAGCAGCATGCCGAGCCCATCGACCGCGGGGTTGCCGCGGGCGCGAGCCCGCGCCAGCAAATCCGTCTCGAGCGGCACATAAACGATGTCGTTCACCACCGCATCGCGCGGCAAGCTATCGAGCGGCAGATCGAGCGGCGGCTGGCCCTCCATGCCGAGGCTGGTCGCGTTGACGAGGAGGCTTGCGCCGGCGAGCGCCTCGGTCCGCGCTTCCCAAGCGATGCCGCGGATCGCGCCGCCGAGGGTTTTGGCGAGCTTGGCCGCGCGCTCGGGCGTGCGGTTGACGAGCCGGATCTCCGGCGCCCCGTCATCGAGCAAGGCAGCGACGATGGCGCGCGCGGCGCCGCCGGCGCCGAGCACGGCCGCGGGACCCGCGGCGGCGCTGAAGGCGGGCAGCGCGGCGCGCAACGCCGCCAGAAATCCGTATCCGTCGGTGCTGCTGCCGAGGATGCGGCCATCCGCGCGCAGGATGATCGTGTTGATGCTGCCGGCGCGCTTGGCGGCGGGGTCGTATTCATCGACGATCCGCATCGCCTCTTCCTTGTGTGGGATCGTCAGATTGCAGCCGGCGAAGCCGAGCAGCGGCAAGGTTTGCAGCGCGCGGCGCAGATTTTCGGGCTTCACCGCCATCGGCACATAGGCGCCGTCAATGCCATGCGCGGCGAGCCAATACCCATGCAGCGCCGGCGAGCGCGAATGCGCGACCGGCCAGCCCATAACCCCGGCAAGCTTGGCGGCGCCGGTGAGCGTCACGCGCGCAGCGCGCCTTCCGCGCGCAGAAATTCGAGCAGCGGCAGTAGCGGCAAACCGAGAATCGCGAAATAATCGCCTTCGATCCGCGCCACGAGCTGGGCGCCAAGGCCTTCGAGCTCATAACCGCCGACGCTTTGCAGCACCCGATCGCCCATTGCATCCAGATAGAAATCGAGAAAGGCGTCGCTAAAGCGGCGCAGGATGACGCGCGCGCGCTCCACATGGCGCCACAGCACATGCTCGTTTCGCAGCACCGCGGCGGTGGTCACCAATTTATGCTCGCGCCCGCCAAGCGCCCGGAGCTGCGCGCGTGCCTCCTCGAGGCTCGCCGGCTTGTCCAACCATGCCGCGGCGCATTCGAGCATCTGGTCGGCGCCGAGGACGAGCGCGCCGGGATGCCGCGGTGCCACCGCGCGCGCCTTCGCTTCCGCCAGCGCGAGCGCGCAATTCTCGGTGGTGGCGCCGGCGGCACGCTGCGCCGCCTTGATGCGCCCTTCATCGATCGCGGCGGGATCGATCACCGCCCGAACGCCGCTGGCGTCCAGCAGCCGCGCCCGCGCGGCGCTGGCCGAGGCGAGCACGAGAGCGCTCACGCATCCTCCGTGCCGAGCTTTCGCGCGAGGAGCTTCAAGATCGCCGCCGCGGTCTCCTCGATCGAGCGGCGGCTGACATCGATCACCGGCCAGCTATGGTCGGTGAAGAGCCGGCGCGCCTGGGTCACTTCCTCGCGCACCTTGACGAGGTCGGTGTACTCGCTGCGCTCGTCGCGGTGGAGCGAGGCGAGGCGCTGGGTGCGGACCTGGATCAGCCGGTCGGGATCGTTGGTGAGTCCGACCATGAGCGGCCGCGTCAGCTCAAAAAGCTCTGGCGGCAGATCGACGCCCGGCACGACCGGGACATTGGCGGCTTTGATGCCGCGATTGGCGAGATAGATGCAGGTTGGTGTCTTCGAGGTGCGCGAAACCCCGACCAGCACCACATCGGCATCGTTCAATCCCCAGAGCGACTGGCCGTCATCATGGTTGAGAGCGAAGGTCATCGCATCGATGCGATGAAAATATTCATTGTCGAGCAGATGCTGGCGGCCCGGCAGGCCGCGCGCCTGGCGCCCGAGAAACGAGGCCAGCGCGCCGATCACCGGATCGAGCACCGGGATCGCCGGCACCTGCAAGCGCCGGCAGCCTTCGATCAATTGCTGGCGCAGATGCTCATCGACAAGGGTATAGAGCACGACGCCGGGATTGCCCGAGACGCCGCCGATCACCCGATCGATCTGCGCCTTGGTGCGCACCATCGACCAGATATGCTCGACCGCGTCCGTGTCTTCGAACTGCACGAGACAGGCGCGCGCGACCGAATGCACCGTATCGCCGGTCGAGTCCGAGACGAGATGGAGATGGAAGCGGGTCAACCGTGCCTCGGGACGATCGCGTGGAAGAAATGGGGATAAGCCGCATGCGGGCACGACCGGGGCGGTTTCGCCTGCCGAGCCGCGTTCTCATCCCCAGGCGCCAAGCCTGCGGACAAGCTTATCCGCTTGCGCCGGAGCTGGGGATAAGCCGGAGCGGGACCGATTCCATCCCCGCTATTGATGGGTTTCCGCACGCCCGCGCTTTCCTTTCCGTCAGCCGATTCCATCATGCTCTTACGCCGCTTATACACGGGATCGTCCGGCACCCCGACGCATCCTCGTCCCTTCGGGACAAACCGGCGCCTTAGATTAATCCCCTGGTCGCGCCGCACCACTACTACCTCTTTCTTTTGAATCTAAGAAGGAAAGAGGTAAGAGCAGGGCATGACGCTCGCGACCAAACCGCTTTTGCGCGTGCTGCGGGGCGAAAGCCTGAAACCGCCGCCCGTCTGGCTCATGCGCCAAGCCGGGCGCTATCTGCCCGAATACCGGGCGCTGCGTGAGAAGCTGGGCGGCTTCCTCGACCTTTGTTATGCACCCGACAGCGCAGCGGCGGCGACGTTGCAGCCGGTCGAGCGCTTCGGCTTCGATGCGGCGATCCTCTTCTCGGATATCCTCCTGGTGCCGCAGGCGCTTGGTCAGAAGCTCTGGTTCGCACCAGGCGAAGGTCCGCGGCTTGCACCGATCCGCTCGGCGAACGAGGCGGCTGCGTTGCGGCTCGAGGGTTTGACCAAGCACCTTGAGCCGGTCTATCGCGCGGCGGCGCTCGTTGCCAAAGCGCTCGGGCCCGAGACCGCGCTGATCGGCTTCGCCGGCGCGCCCTGGACCCTTGCCACCTACATGGTCGAAGGCGGGCCGAGCCAGGACTTCGCGCGGGTCAAAGCCTGGGCGGCGGAAGACGCGGCGGGCTTCGATCTCCTGATCGATCGGCTGGTCGAGGCGGTCAGCCTTCATCTTGCGGCGCAAACCGAGGCGGGCGCCGAAGCGGTGCAGATCTTCGATACCTGGGCGGGGATCGTGCCGGTGGCGCAATTCGAGCGCTTGGTGCTGCAACCGACGCGCCGCATCGTCGAACGGCTGCGCGACACACATCCGCATCTGCCGGTGATCGGCTTCCCGCGCGGCATCGGGCCGCTCGCGCGGCGCTATTTCGCCGAAACCGGCGTCACCGCTTTGAGCATCGATGCGTCGATCACCGTGGATTTTGCCGCCGAGCATTTGCAGCCGCTCGGACCCGTCCAAGGCAATCTCGATCCGCGCCTGCTGCTCGCCGGCGGAGAGGCGCTCGAGCACGCCGTCGCGGCGATCCTCGCGGCGCTCGGCAAGGGACCGCTGATCTTCAATCTCGGCCATGGCGTCCTGCCGGAAACGCCGCCGGCGCATGTCGAACATCTTGTCGCGCTGATCCGGCACGCATGAGCGGAACCGGCATCGTCTTGATGAATCTTGGCGGTCCCGATTCCGATGCCGCCGTCGAGCCTTATCTCCGCAATCTCTTTTCCGATCGCGCGATCATTCGGTTGCCCAACCCGTTGCGCTGGCTGATCGCGCGGATGATCGCCCGCCAGCGCGGCCCGCTGGCGCGGCAGATCTTTTCGAAGATCGGCAGCGCATCGCCTTTGCTGCAGAACACGCAAGCCCAGGCGGCGGCACTGGCGCGCCGGCTCGGCAACGATTATCGAATTGTCATCGCCATGCGCTATTGGGCGCCGCGCGCCGCCGAAGCCGCCGTCGCGCTGAAGGCGATGGAGGTCGAGCGCATCGTGCTGCTGCCGCTCTATCCGCAATTTTCGACGACGACGACCGCATCCTCGATCCGCGAATGGCGAGACGTCGCACAACGCATCGGCCTTGCCGTGCCGACGCGCGCGGTCTGCTGCTATCCGGCAGAAACGGGCTTCATTGCCGCTTTGGCGAGCGCGATCGGCCGCGCGATCGATGAGTGGCCGGCCGAGCTCGGCGCGCCGCGGTTGCTGCTCTCGGCGCATGGCCTGCCGCAGCGCATCGTCGCGAGCGGCGATCCCTACCAGTCGCAGGTCGAGCAGACGGCGCGCGCGGTTCGCGCCGCGCTGGGACGCGATATCGACGCCGTGGTCTGCTATCAGAGCCGCGTCGGCCCGCTCAAATGGCTGATGCCGGCGGCCGATGCCGAGATTCGCCGCGCCGGCCAAGAGCGCCGTGGCATCATCGTTGCGCCGATCGCCTTCGTCTCCGAGCATTCGGAGACTTTGGTCGAGCTCGACATTGAGTATCGCCATCTCGCCGCGGCGAGCGGCGTGCCGCGCTATGTGCGGATCGCAACCGTGGGCGCCGCCGAGAGCTTCATTGCGGGGCTGGAGATGCTGGTGCGCGAGGCCTGTGCCGCGACGGATGCTCTACCCTATCCCGAAGGCGGTCGGCCGCATTGCGAGGATCGGTTCAGACTCTGTGCCAGGCGGGGCGTTCTATGAGCTTTCTTTCGCCGATCTATTTCTGGGTGAAAGCGTTTCACATCATCAGCGTTATCGCCTGGATGGCGGGGCTGCTCTATCTGCCGCGGCTTTTTGTCTATCACGCCGGCGTCGCGGCCAATTCCGACACCTCGCAAACCTTCAAGGTGATGGAGCGGCGTCTCCTCCGCGCGATCATGACGCCGGCAATGATCGCGACCTATGGGTTCGGCATCCTGCTGGCGATGACGCCGGGCGTGGTCGATTGGCATGAGCGATGGTTCATCGCCAAACTGTGCCTGGTCGCGGCGCTGACCGTGATCCATGTCATGCTCGCCGCTTGGCGGCGCGACTTCGCCGCCGACCGCAATCGCCGCTCGCCGCGCTTCTATCGCATCATCAACGAGGTGCCGACCGTGTTGATGATAATCATCGTAATTCTCGTCGCGGTGAGGCCGTTCTAGCCCGCGAGGCGGGTCATCGGCGTGGAGGGTTCGCATGAAATGGCTATGGCCGAATAAATCGCTCGCCGAAATCGAGACGACGATCGCCATCCGTCTCGGTCGCGTTCTCCATTGGGCGGCGGTCGCTCTCGCCGGTGTTCTATGGCTCGGCGAGTTCGTCGGCGTGGTATTCGGCTACTGGTCGAGCAGCCAGTTCGCGATCGGTGCTGCCATCCTCGGCGGGATCGCCCTGTTCCTCATCGGGCGCGGGCTGCGCTACGTGTTCTCGAACGAGTAGCGCGCAAGCAAGCGCTGCATGCGCAACCTGCCGGTTTGGCATTTGACTTCGATCGGGATTTTGCGCTAATCCTGTTGACGCCCGGCGTGGCGCTTCCAATCTCCTTCCTGACCGACCGATAGACCGAACGCTCGGTTGCCGCGATTGGACCGCTCGCCGCATCCGGCCAAGCTTCCGGCGCCACAAGCCGGGGCATTCCTCCCTTCCCGCCCCTCCGCCTCCCCAAGGTTATTACCTCGATGAACCTACAAGAACTGAAACGCAAAACCCCGCCCGAGCTGCTTGCCTTCGCGGAGGAGCTTCAGATCGAGAACGCGTCCTCGCTGCGAAAGCAGGACATGATGTTCGCGATCCTGAAGACTCTCGCCGACAAGGATCAGGCGATCTATGGCGATGGCGTGCTCGAAGTTTTGCAAGACGGCTTCGGCTTCTTGCGCAGCCCGGAGGCCAATTATCTCCCCGGCCCCGACGACATCTATGTCAGCCCCTCGCAGGTGCGACGCTTTGGGCTGCGCACCGGCGACACGGTCGAAGGTCAGATCCGCTCGCCCAAGGATGGCGAGCGCTATTTCGCCTTGCTGAAGGTCAACAAGATCAATTTCGACGAGCCCGACAAGCTGCGTCACCGCATCAATTTCGACAATCTGACGCCGCTTTATCCCGACGAGAAGCTCGGGCTCGAGCTTGGCGATCCGACCAAGAAAGACCTGACCACGCGGGTGATCGATCTGGTGACGCCCTTGGGCAAAGGCCAGCGCGCGCTGATCGTCTCGCCGCCGCGTACCGGCAAGACGGTGATGATGCAAAACATCGCGCATGCGATCGCGGCCAATCATCCCGAGGTCTATCTCCTGGTGCTGCTGATCGACGAGCGGCCGGAAGAAGTCACCGACATGGCGCGCACGGTGAAGGGCGAGGTGGTGAGCTCGACCTTCGATGAGCCGGCGGTGCGGCACGTGCAAGTCGCCGAGATGGTGATCGAGAAGGCCAAGCGCCTCGTCGAGCACAAGCGCGACGTGGTGATCCTGCTCGATTCGATCACGCGCCTGGCGCGCGCCTACAACACGGTCGTGCCGTCTTCCGGCAAGGTTTTGACCGGCGGCGTCGACGCCAACGCCTTGCAGCGGCCGAAGCGCTTCTTCGGCGCGGCGCGCAATATCGAAGAGGGCGGCTCGCTCACCATTATCGCCACGGCCCTGATCGATACCGGCTCGCGCATGGACGAGGTGATCTTCGAAGAGTTCAAGGGCACGGGTAATTCCGAAATCGTGCTCGACCGCAAGATCGCCGACAAGCGCACCTTCCCGGCGCTCGACATCACCAAGTCCGGCACGCGCAAGGAAGAGCTCCTGGTCGAGAAGGGCACCCTGTCGAAAATGTGGGTGCTGCGCCGGGTGCTGAGTCCGATGGGGCCGATGGACGGGCTCGAATTCCTGATCGAGAAGCTGCGCCAGTCGAAGACCAATGCCGATTTCTTCGAGGCGATGAATACCTAAAGCCGATAAGGCAGCAAGCCGCTGATTTTGCTGCACATCCAAGGTTCATGTTAATAGGATGACATGAAAGTTGGAGTGCAGAAGCGCGCCCTGCCAAATTCATGTTGATAAAATAAGCGCGAATTCGAAGCGGGAATTGATGTTTATCGGGCTCCGATAAATTTACAATTTCATGTTAATCTTGCGACATGAATGGCAAGCCGCGCGCCTATTCGATGGCGAAACGCGCCGCCCAGGCGGTACTCACCCGGGAGCGCATCCGGGAGGCCGCGATCGCTCTCTACACGGAAAAGCCCGAGGATTTTTCCTTGAAAGGCGTTGCCGCGGCGGCGCGAACGAGCGTCCAGACCGTGCTGCGTCTCTTCGGCAGCAAGGCGGCGCTGATCGTCCTCGCGAACGCCGCCGGAGGACCCGACCGCCGGCCCGGCGCGCAACGCCGCGACGAGATCGCCGCCGCTCTACGGCTGCTCTTTGACGAACACGAGCAGCGCGGCGACGGGGCCGCTGCCGCGGGCGAGGCCGCGCGCGCCGCGCAACGCGACTGGATCGAGCGCCATCTTCTGCCGGAATCGCCCGCCGCCGAGCCGGCGCTGCTCTTTGCGCTCATCGTTGCGATCGATTCCGCGACCTGGACGCTGTTGCGGCAAGAGCTCGGGCTTTACCGCCGCGCCGCCGAAACCGTGGTCACTCGGATGGTCACCGCCTTGGTCGGCGGTTAGACCACCAGCACGGTCGAGCCCGTGGTCTTGCGCGCCTCGAGGTCGCGATGCGCCTGGGCGATATCCTTAAGCTTGTAGGTCTGGCCGATCTCGATCTTGATGACGCCGGCGGCCACCAGATCGAACAGCTCTTTCGCCATGGCGCGCAGCTTCTCGGTCGTCGTCGCATAATGCGCGAGAGTTGGGCGGGTGACGAACAGCGAGCCCTTGCCGGTCAGGATATTGATGCTGAACGGCTCGACCAGCCCCGAGCTCTGGCCGAAGGAGACCATCAAACCCAGCGGCGCGAGACAATCGAGCGATTTGAGGAACGTGTCTTTGCCGACTGAATCATAAACCACCGGCAATTTCTTGCCCGCGGTGATCTCGGCGACGCGTTTGACGAAATCCTCCTTGGTGTAGTCGATCACGTGGTCGCAGCCATGCGCCCGGGCAAGGCGCGCCTTCGCCTCGCTGCCGACCGTGCCGATGACGGTGGCACCCAAATGCTTTCCCCATTGCGAAACGATCGATCCCACGCCGCCGGCCGCGGCGTGGATGAGGATCACGTCGCCCGGCTTCACGCGATACGTCTGGCGCAGCAGATATTGCGCGGTCAGGCCCTTCAGCATCATCGCCGCGGCTTGCTGATCGCTGACGCCTTGGGGCAGCTTCACGAGCCGGCTCGCCGGGATGAGCCGGGCCTCGGCATAGGCGCCGATCGGCGCGTTGCCATAGGCGACGCGGTCCCCGGGCTTCAGCTCCGTGACATCGCTGCCGATCTCCTCGACAATTCCCGCCGCTTCGCCGCCGAGGCCCGACGGCAAAGACAGCGGATAGATTCCCCGCCGGTTGTAAGTATCGATGAAGTTGAGGCCGACGGCGGTTTGGCGAATGCGCGCTTCGCCGGGACCGGGCTTACCGAGCTCGATCTCTTCCCAGCTCAGCACCTCGGGACCGCCCGTCTTGTGAATGCGCACGATATGGGTCATTGGGCCTCCTCTCGACCGCGCCGCCGCTCGGCGCGAAAGTTTCACTCGCAGATTACGGGCCTAACCGGCGGCATCTTTTGGCGGCGAGTCTAGCCAGCACGCAAATGCTTGTCACGCCGGCCAAAGACCGGCAAAGTGATCGCCGCAAAGGTGCAAGCCGGTCCGCGCGGACGGACCGCAATGGGGAGGAAAGAAATGACCGACAGGGATGTGTTCGGCGGCGCGAGCCGGCGTGAATTTCTCGCGGGCCTTGCCGCCGCGGGCGGCGCGGCGATGCTGCCATTGCATGCGAGCCTGGCGCAGCCGGCGCAAGCCAAGCATCACGGCGTCATCGACGTGCATCACCATTTCTGGGCGCCCGAATATCTCAAAGCGCAGGTCGATTGGGAGAACGCGCATCACGTTCCGCACTTTCCCGGGATGGAGCAATGGACGCCGGAGGTTTCCCTCGCCGAGATGGACAAGGCCGGCGTCAAGACATCGGTGCTGTCTCTCGCCTCGATCAGCCAGGGAATGTGGGGCCTCGATGCGGCGGCCGCGACCAAGGTCGTTCATGCCTGCCATGATTACGGCGCCAAGGTGATGAGCGATCACCCCGGCCGCTTCGGCCTCTTTGCGCCGCTCAACATGATCGACGTGCCAAGCTCGCTCAAAGAGGTCGAATACGCCTATGACCAGGTGCATGCCGACGGCATCGGCTTGCAGTCGAGCTATAACGGCGTCTATCTCGGCGACCCGATGTACAACCCGATTTGGGAAGAGCTCAACCGGCGCAAGGCGGTGGTCTTCGTCCACGGCCCGAACAATGCGTGCTGCAGCCAGATCAAGGACGGGCCGGGGATGTTCGGCTCGATCGTCGAGGTGACCTTCGACGTCACGCGCACCTGCGCCAGCCTTTTGACCAGCGGCGGGCTGCAACGCTATCCCAACATCAAATGGATCATCGCCTATGGCGGCGGCACGCTGCCCTTCGTCGCCGGCCGCATCAACAACTTCTTTAAGAATGCAAAGAACCTCAAGGAAATCGCGCCCAACGGCGTGACCGCCGAGCTGCAGAAGTTCAATGTCGATACGGTCAACGTGACCAACGCCGCGTCGATGGCTGCGCTCTTGAAATTCCTGCCGTCATCGCATGTGCTCTACGGCACGGATTTCCTCTATTTCCGCAATGATCAGCTCGACGATCTCGACCGGCGCGGTCTGTCGCCCAAGGTGAAAGCGGCGATCTTTTCGGAGAACGCCAAGCGGATGATCCCGCGCCTGGCGAAGGCCTAACGCCTTGACGAGCCGCCGGGAGTTCATCGCCGGCCTCGCCGCCGCGAGCGTGGCGGCGGGTGCGGGCGCGGCCTTCGCACAGAGCGCGAAACCGAGTCATCACGGCGTCATCGACACGCATCACCATTTCTGGGCGCCCGAATACAAAAAGCTCTCGATGGAGTGGGACGACGCGCATCATTCGCGCCACGCCCCGACCCTCGTTTCCTGGACGCCCGAGGTGACGCTTGCCGAGATGGACAAGGGCGGCGTCAAGACGGCGGTCTTGTCCCTCGCCTCGATCCGCGACGGCTTCTGGGGCCTCGATCCGCAAGCCGCGACGAAGATGGTGCGCATCTGCCAGGACTATGCTGCCAAGCTGATGAGCGATCATCCCGGCCGGTTCGGCTTGCTCGCGCCGCTCAACATGCTCGATGTCGATCTCTGCCTCAAAGAGGCGGAGTATGCACTCGACCAGCTGCATGCCGACGGCATCGGCGTGCAGTCGAGCTACAACAATCGCTATCCGGGCGATCCTTACTACAAGCCGCTCTGGGAGGAGCTCAACCGCCGCAAGGCGGTGGTCTATTTCCATGGGCCCGTGCCGGGATGCTGCGGCGGCTTGAAAGTCGGGCCGGGTGTCAATCCCGCGGTCGAGGAAGTGACCTTCGACATGACGCGCGCCGCGGTGAGCCTTCTCGCCAATGGCTGCCTTGCTCGCTATCGCGACATCAAATGGTTCTTCTCCTATGGCGGCGGCACCGTGCCGATGCTGGCGAGCCGCATCAACGCCTTCTTCAAGAACGCGAAGGACATTCACGAGATCGCGCCCAACGGCGTCTTCGCCGAGCTGGCGCGGCTGCATTACGACACGGTGAACGTCACCGACGCGCCGTCCTGGGCGGCGCTGACCAAGCTGGTGAAGCCGACCCAGATCGTCTATGGAACCGACTTCCCCTATTTCGCCAACGACCAGCTCGACAATATCGACAAGCGCGGCCTCTCCGCGCATGACAAGGCGTTGATCCTCTCCGGCAACGCCAAAAGACTGATGCCGCGCCTCGCAAGGATCTGAACCGATGAAGCATATCGCCGTTGTTCTCGCTGCGCTCACCGCCGGCTTGCTGCCGAGCGGCGCCCTTGCCGCAACCAAGCTCGAAGTCAGCCTCTTTCCGAGTGCCGGCTGGGTGCTGCATATCGGGCAGGCCCAGGGGCTCTTTGCCAAAGAGGGTCTCGACGTTCATCCCGATCCGATCACCAGCTCCATCGCGCAGATCACGGGGATGATGGACGGACAATTCGATCTGGGCCTCACGGCGCTCGACAACGTGATCGCCTATGATGCGGGGCAGGGCGCGGCGCCGCTCAAGGAGAAGGCCGATCTCTTCGCCTTCATGGGCGGCGAGGGCGGTTCGCTCCACCTCATCACCGCGCATGACATCAAGGCGGTCGCGGCGCTCAAAGGCAAACCCGTGGCCGTCGATGCGAAGACCACGGGCTTTGCCTTCGTTCTCTATCACATGCTCGAGCTGAAGGGCCTGCATCAGAGCGACTACGAGCTCGTTGCCGTCGGCAGCTCGCAGAAGCGCTACCAGGCCCTCTTGGACGGAAAAGCCGTCGGCGCGCTGCTCGACCGGCCCTTCGACGGCTTCGCCGAAGCCAAAGGCTTCAACGACCTTGGCAATATGCGCGAGGCGCTGCCGCATTATCAGTCGAGTGTCGGCATGGCGCGCCGCGCCTGGGCCAAGCAGCACCGCGCCGAGCTCGTGAGCTTCATCCGCGGCTATGTCGCGGCCGGGCGATGGCTGTTCGACAAGCGCAACAAGGATGCGGCGATCGGCGTGCTGATGAACACCACGCCCAATTTGACGCGCGAGGGCGCCGAGCGCATCTACACCGACACGACGGGGCAGAGCAGCACCACCTCGGCGACCGCCAAGCTCGATCCGAAGGGTGTCGCGACCGTTGTGTCCCTGCGCAGCCGCTATGGCGAGCCGAAGCGCAAGCTCGACGCCAAGCAGTTCTACGATCTCAGCTATTACCGCGCGGCCTTGAAGGCGAAATAACCCGGCGCGCCGCGCGGCGCGTCACAGCAGAATGGCTTTCTCGAGCGTCAGAAGCCGGCGCTTGGTTTCGGTGCCGCCCTCGCCGCTATAGCCGCCCAGCTCGCCATCGGCGCCGGTGACGCGGTGGCATGGCAGCAGGATCGGCAAGGGATTGCGCGCGCAAGCCCGGCCGATCGCGCGCGGGCTGAGGTTCAGCGTGCGGGCAAGCTCGCCATAGCTGCGCGTCTCGCCATAAGGGATGGTCGCCATCAGCGCCCAGACGAGCTGCTCGCTGGGCGAGCCGCTCGGCGCTAGCGGCAAGTCGAAAGAGCGCCGCTGGCCGGCGAAATACGCATCGAGCTGGCGCTTTGCCTGATGCAGCAGCGGCGATGCCGTGCCCGCCGCCTTGCCGCCCCAGATCAGCGCCGTGAGCGCCCCGTTCTCCTCAAAGAGGGTGAGGCGGCCCAGCGGGCTGACGAAGGAGAGCCGCGCCATCGCTCACCGGCGATTGGCCAGATCCCTGGCGAGGGAGAGCGCATCGCCGAAAGGCAGCGAGCACACCGGACCTTCGCAGACATAGGCCGTGGCACGGCCCGCCACCTGGTCCTTGCCGTGAGCCGGATGCAGCGGCGGCAGCGTCGCGCCGGGCGCGACGATTGTCAGAACCCGGTTGGGCAGGTTCTGGGCGCAGACGGCGCGCAGCAGCGCGTCGGTCTCGGCCTCGCCGCGCCGGCCGATGACGACGATCTGCACGGCCTTGGCGAGAAGCTCGGCGGCATTGAGCAAGCTCGCATGCGCGAAGGAATAGCGCATCACCTCGCCGCCGAAAGCATCGAGCGTCGCTTGCGCGCGCTGGCGGTAATCCTCTTCGCCGGTGAGGTAGTAAAGCCGCGCCAGCACGGCGGCCAAAATGCCGTTGCCCGAGGGGTTGGGCTGATCGAGTGCGTTCTTCGCGCGGGCGATCAGCAGCTCGGCATCCGCGGCGGTGAAGAAGAAGCCGCCCTGCGGATCCCAATAATGCTCGATGGCAATCCCGACCCAGCTTCGCGCCTGCTCGAGATAGGCCGCCTCGCCCGTCGCCTCGAACAGCGCCAAGGCCGCGCGCGCCATATTGGCGTAATCGTCGAGGATCGCGCGATGCTGAGCGCGGCCGCGCCAAGAATGAAGCAGCTGCCCATCCTCCGTGCCGAGCGCCTCGCCGATGAAGGCAAAGGCGGAACGTGCGAGCGCGAGCCAGTCGGCGCGTTCGAAGACGCTCGCCGCCGTCGCAAGTGCCGCGATGATGAGGCCGTTCCAATCCGCCAGCACCTTGTCGTCGAGCCCCGGGCGCACCCGCGCCGCGCGCGCTTGCAAAAGCGCCGCGCGGTTTCGGGCGAGCGCCGCCTCGATCTCGGGCGCGGCGGGCGCGATATGCGCCAGGCGGTTGAGGATGGTCTTGCCCTCCCAATTGCCTTCGGCGCTGACGTCGTAGAATTCCTTGAAACGCGCCGACTCCGCGCCGAGCACGGCATCGATCTCGGCCTCGCTCCAGATGTAGAACTTTCCCTCCTCGTGCTCGCTATCGGCGTCGAGGCTCGAGGCGAAGCCGCCCCCCGAGAGGCGCATCTCGCGCGCGAGCCAATCGATGGTCTCGGCGACGCGGGCGGCGTAAAGCGGATTTTTCGTCTCCTGCCAGGCCGTGCAGAGCAGCTCGATCAGCAGCGCATTGTCGTAGAGCATTTTCTCGAAATGCGGCACCAGCCAACGCGCATCGACCGCATAACGCGCGAAGCCGCCGCCGAGATGGTCATAAATGCCGCCTTGGGCGATGTGATCGAGGGTCAGGAGAACGGCGCTTCGCGCATCGGCATTGCCGCGGCGGCCGGCGCGCCAAAGAAGATCGAGCGACGGCGCCTGCGGGAATTTGGGCTGCGCGCCAATGCCGCCATTGACGCGGTCGATCTCGGGCAGGAGCCGCTCGACCACCCGGTCGATGAGGGCGAGATCCACCGCCGCGCCCGCTTGCGGCGCGCCGAGCTGATCGAGGCCTTTGCGCAGCGCGGCGACATTCTTCGCGATCTGATCGCGCTGGCTGCGAT
>Ga0070681_10000291_pt1 | contig 40568 bp, 29 predicted proteins | sample KBSC83BmetaG_FD_65650 | JGI IMG/M metagenome (GOLD analysis project Ga0070681, IMG submission 65650) | Corn rhizosphere microbial communities from Kellogg Biological Station, Michigan, USA - KBS C8-3B metaG | ecosystem: Host-associated > Plants > Roots > Rhizosphere | place: USA: Michigan...
ATGCCCTATGAGGAAACGCGCAGGTGGATGGAAGCGCGGACGCGTCCGACAAAGGCTGCAAGTTCCGCTTGAGGTCGCGTGACGCCGCTAATCCGCCTCGCGACCAACTCGGATCGCGCGCACCTCCCTCATCCTCAGATGGGAAATTTCGGGCGCTAAGCACGCCCGCCGATACATCATCCGGGTTCCGGGCGTGAACCGGATGCCGTTGAGTGGATGTCCATAGGGCACGGTGCTTGCCTTTACCTATGGTAGACCGGCTCCCCTATTCCCAAAAAATCTCATTCCCAGAGACGTTGTCTGAGATCGATCGGGCCACTCCGGAGAGCACGGGCGAAGCGTAAATGTAGATGTCGTTGATCCGCGTCTCGTGCCACCTTACTCCCTCTGCTTACGTCTCGGCCGCAAGGGCGAGATGGCCGAGCTTGGGCATGGGATTCAAGGTTTCTGGGGTCTTGTGATCGGAAACTCTAGACGAGGCTGGGCGCGCCCTTTCGCGAGCTGATGGATCCTGAGTTTCCCCCTCAAAGAGAGGGCCAATACGACGTGACAGGCGGAGAGCGACAGAGTGGCCCGCAGCCATGGGTGGGATATCTCCTCCATCCATATGGCCCAGCTCGTCCCGTCGGAGACGAACACCACTTAGATGGTATCGGCGTGACCAGGCGCGTTCGCAGAGGGACTCCTTGAGCTAGTACGAAATACAAATATCCCAAAGCAGGCCAGCACGATGGACAACACGGGATTGACTAGATTCAGGAAGCTGTATGGTATATACGAGAATGTAGCTACACCGAGTGTTCCTGCCATGAATGCGCCGGCGGTGGACCATGGAACCAGCGCTGCGGTCTGCGTCCCGCCCTCTTCCAGCAAGCGGCTGAGCAATCTCCTCTCCAGCCCGGCGTCATCGAAGGCCTTGCGATAAGCTGCGCCATTCAGAATGATCGACATGTAATTCGTGCCCATCGCGATGTTGGAAAGAAAGGTCGTTCCGATGACCAGCGGCACCATGTATTTGTCGGCGGTGATCCGCTCGATGGCTTTTTCGATCAACACGGCGACATAGCCGACCTTCTCGAGCACCCCTCCCAGGCACAACGCCAGGAATGCCAGTGAATAGGTCCCCATCATGCTCTGGATGCCGCCCCTGATGAGGATGGCATCCACCAACTTGAAGCCGGTCGGCTGGGTGTAGCCATCATAGATGGCGGTGAGCGCACTGCCGATGTTCGACTGCTGACACAGCACGTCGATGAGGGTTCCGGCAAAGGCTGCGCACATCATTGCCGGGATCGGATGCACTTTCAGAATCATCAGTACGACCAGCAGCCCCGTGGGCAGCAGGACCAACGGACTCAAATTGAAATGGCCGGCCAATACGCTTTGAATGTGGGCCACTTCCTCCATATTGACGTTGCTGTGCGTCGCATAGGAAAAGCCCAGCACGGTGTACAGAACAAAACAGATGATATAGGCAGGAATGGTCGTGTACGCCATCCCGACGATGTGCCGGTAGATATTGCTCTCGGCTGCGGCTGAGGCGAGATTGCAGGTATCGGACAGGGGCGACATCTTGTCGCCAAAAAAGGCGCCTGAGATCACCATGCCCGCCACCACCGGCGCAGGAAACCCCAGACCAGCGCCGATTCCCATCAACGCCAGGCCTACAGTGCCGGCCGTCCCCCAGGAGGTTCCTATCGAAATGGACGTGATACTGCAGATGATCAGACCCAACGGCAGGAAGTACTTGGGATTGATCAGATTCAATCCGTAATAGATGAGCGCCGGAACGGTCCCCGAATGAATCCATGCGCCAATGATGGATCCGATCAGCAGAAAGATGACCATGGCGACCATGGCTCTGCTGAAACTGCTGCGCATCCCGTCGACCATCTCCACCGTGGAGTAGCCATATTGATAAGAGAATGCGCCGGTGAAAATGATCGCCAGCAACAACAACACCTGAATGGGAATGTGATACAGCACGATTCCCACGAGCATTATTGCGATGATGCCGAAGCATATGAACAGCGACGCAAGAAGCGACGGTTTACGCTTGCTGGACATCGTGGCAGTCAAGGGTGTTTAGCAGGCACTCTCCTGCTAGGATCCCGACATGCGCCGCCGTATCGCGGTTCGAAACGTATCACGGGATTCGGCGCTGTGAATGACCACATAATCCTTTGGATACTCTTTACCCGCTTCCACGTGCAAGCTCACGAATACGGGGCCTGGGACCGACAGTATGTTCTTGATCTCGCGTCGGAACACCTCGAGCTCCGAGAATGAGCAGGTGTACGCGTAGCCCGCCTCCTTTGCAATCCGATCGAAGTGAATCGCCCGGCCGCCCGGAATCGGGTAGCGACCGTTGACTTCGTAGATCCCGTTGTGGCTCACGAAATGCACGAGATTCCTCGGCTTCAGGCTGCCGATGGTCACGAGCGAGCCCAGATTCATCAGCAGACTGCCATCGCCGTCGAGGACCACGATCCGCTCCTGAGGCATGCCCAGCGCCAGTCCCAGGGCATGCGAAGAGGCCTGGCCCATCGCGCCCAGGCACAGATAGTTGAGCGGATGCGGCCTGATCTTCATCCAGTCGAATGCGGATTGGAACACCGGCACGACGACCGTCTCGGGAATGTGCTCGGCCAGGATCTCCAGGACCTGATCTCTTTTCATCATGGTCCACTACTCCGGAGTCGTCGCGATCAGCAGGGCCGTCGGTTGGGAGTTTTCATAGGCCCAGTCTATGCTTTCACTGACGAGCGCCGCGTGACTATCCGCTGTCAGCACCTTGCAGCTCAGACCCATGGCGGAGCAGATCGGCTGCAGAATGCGAATGCCCAGGCGATCGGAGTCCAGCGGTGCTCGGTCGGGCTCCATGCCCTGCAGGCCGACGATCATGACGATCGGCATCTGATATTCCATCGCAATGGAGCGGATGGCGTTGATGGAGTCCAGGAAGCCCGTGTGCTGCATCAGCAGCACGGCACGCCTATTGCAATAGGACAGCGCGGCGCAGATGGATACGCCCTCGTCTTCCTTGCAAACCGGGACCAGCGTGAAATCGGCGTCGCGTGTAATCGGCCAAAGAATCGCATCACAGGTCACGATATCCGGCAACGCGACCACCACCTCGACGTGACTCTGCTTCAAAGACCGAATGAGCGAAGCGCCTTTCAAGGGAGCCGGCAGGGATACTGCGGATCGGTTCGAGCGGACCATTAGCGCCCCGAGCTTTGCAGGAAAAACGCCCGCAGCTGGTCGATCACCTGCGTCATTTCATCCTCACGCCCGATCGTGAAGCGTATGCAGTTGCTGAATGCAGGCGCCGGGAACCGCCGCACCAGGATTCGCTTGCCGAACAGGTAATCGTAGACACTCTCTGCCGTGCGGCCATCGGGATTGAACTTCGCAAGCACGAAATTTGCCTGGCTTGGATAGACGAACACGCCCATCTCGGTGAGCGCCGCAGTGAAGCGCCGTTTGACTCGTTGGTTTTCAGATTTGACGAACGCCACGTGCTGCTCGTCGCTCAACGAGGCCAGCCCGCAGGCCAATGCAACGTTCGACACGGGATACATGATCCCGATTGCCCGCAAGGTAGTGGCGATGTCCTCCGGAGCATACAACCAGCCCAGCCGGACGCCGGCCAGCCCGTGAATCTTGGAGAACGTCCGCGTCATGACGACGTTGTGGCTCGTCTCGACCAGCAGCCGGGGATCTTCGTAGTCATCGGCATCGACATATTCCAGATACGCGGAATCCAGAACCAATAGAACATTGGCCGGCAATCCTGCGTGCAGCCGGCGAATTTCCGCTCGCGATACGTAGGTTCCGGTCGGATTGTCGGGATTCGCAAGCATCACAATTCGCGTGCGCTCGGTTACGCACGACAGAATGGAGTCGACGTCGGCCGTAAAGTCATTGTCGGCGGCGGCAATTGGCACGGCGTCGTTTCCGTAAGCGTAATTCGGCGTCTTTTGATACCCGTTGACGCTGTAGATCAGCTCGTCTCCCGGAGAAAGATACGACCGTGCGACGCGTGCCAATAAATCATCGGAACCGAATCCGCAGACGATTCCGCGTGCGTTCAGCTTGTATTTTCCCGCAAGGGCTTCGGCCAACTGTGTCACTGCCGAGTCGGTATATCTGTTGATACCCTCGAGCGCGCCCTTCCCCACCACGATGGAACGTTGACTCGGTCCGTAGCTGCTTTCGTTGGATGCGATATTGATCAACGGATCCACGACGGCAGTCGAGCTCGGCGGGAGCATGTGGGGTCGAATTCTTCGGATCCCCGGGCGTGGAATAATCATAGGTATTTCCATGAGCGATCCAAAGCAGCCGATCCTGAGCGATTCCGTCGAGCCAAGAGCAACGTCGGCTGACCAGGCAAAGCGATACACCGGGTGTTCATGACGTTCCTCTGCGCTGCCATGGAAAGAGCGCCAAACCAACTCACCTCGTTCAACTCTTTACCGGATCGTAGTGAATCTGGTCATTCGTTACCGTGTCCGTGACAACACTGACATGTCGTAAAGGGTCTGCGGTCTAACGCCTCCATGGCCCGATCTCAATATTAGGAAAACAACGGGACAATATCCAATCGCCATCTGCGAAATCATGAGTGCATTACCAAATGTTCATTCATCTGCGCCCCGACGCGTAGTGAGACAAACAGAGAGCTCGCCCGCCCAAACTTGCATGCGCGGCGATACGGACACTCCGGTGTTCGCTGAGGTGGTTGCGCGACTGCAGAAGACGCCCACGATCGCACAGCAGGAGAGCCGCCGAGGTCCGCTTCCTGACATGCCCAGACTCCCCGATCAATGTTTGACAAGCCCTGGTAGGCGCTGCATCTCGCCGAGATAAACGTCGCGGAGACTGCGCAGATGCGCATACAGCTCTTCATCCTGCGTAGTCGGCGGAAAATCCGCACTGGCAATCTTGGAGACGAAGCCCAGGTATTGCTCGAGAAGCTGGCTCGGCATGAAGGTGTCATCCTGCCCCTTCCCCGTTCCAGTCATCACGAACAAGTGCTGTTCCACCGAGATGAGCTTCTGATCCAGTTTCGCCGCAGCCGCCGTGGCGCCCTGCTGGTCATAGATCTGCCTGCGCGTCGCTTCCAATTGATTGATCATTCCGACGACGACATTGATGTCATCGCGCGCTTTCAGAAGCAGCTGAGTCTGCGCCATGATGTCTGCTTCGCTGCCGGCCGTATTGGGGTCCTTCAGCACCTGCAGAGCCTGGCTCATGTCCTTGCCATCCACGGAGAGCATCACCGTGTATCTGCCCGGAGGCGCCAGGATGGACGCACGACCATCCCTGGGCTCAGGGAACTTGCGCGTATTGTCACGCGTGAGCTCGAACCACGGCGCATTGACCGGCTTGGTCCTCAATAGGGCCCCATCGGTCGCTTCATATCTGAGGTCCCACCACACTCGATTGATCCCTGCATGGTGCGGAGCCTCGAGAGTCCTGATCGTCTGCCCCTTCTCGTCGGCGATCCTCACCGTCACCTGCGACGCCCCGCCGCTGCGCAGAAAATAGTTGATCGGCGCGCCGTACGGCGGATTCTCCCCGACATTCGGGTCGGCCTCCGGGGGCTCGACGTTCTGCAGGCGATACACCTGCCGTGGCTTGAACAGGTGCACCTCCGAGTCGAGAACCTCTGGAGTCAGTTGCTGAATCGACGTTATATCGTCAAGGATCCAGTAGCCCCGGCCGAACGTCCCCACCACCAGGTCGTCGAACTGCTGCTGTACGACCAGTCCATGTACAGGGGTGTGCGGGAGGTTCAAATTGAAGGGAATCCACCGCTCACCGTCCTCGAAAGACACGTACAGCGCGTTTTCCGTGCCCAGGTAAAGCAAGCCGCGACGTACCGGATCCTCCGCAATGAAGCGCGCATTGACGCTGAAGGTATCGCTCTGGGGTAGCGTGGCGCTCAGGGATTTCCAGCTCTTGCCGTAGTCGCTGGTGGCATACACGTAGGGATTTCGAATGTTCTCTTCGCTTAGGTTCACGGTGATATAAGCCGTGCCCGGGTCATACCTCGAAGCAACGATGTTGCTGACAGTCCCCCAAGGCGGCAGGTTCGGAATGTTGCGTGTCACGTTGCCCCAGTGAGCGCCCCCGTCCAGGGTCACCTGCACCTGGCCGTCATTCGTGCCGGCCCAGATCACGCCCTCCCTGAGGGGCGACTCAGCCAGAGCAAAGATCACGCAGTATTCCGTCCCCGAGTTCATGGGAGTCAGGCTGTCCATGCTCTGCTGCCTGCTCTTGTCATTGGTCGTCAGATCCGGGCTGATGATTTTCCAGCTGTTGCCGCCGTCCGTCGTCATGTGAACGAACTGGCTGCCGACGTAGACCCGGTTGTGGTCATGCGGCGAAACGATGAGGGGAAATGTTCTCTGGAACCGATATTTGAGGTCCTTATCGGGCCAGCCCCAGACATCGTCTGGCCATACACCCACCTGGCGCACCTGTCTGGTCCTTGCGTCATACCGGGCGAGGGAACCGCTCGGGTGGTCGGTGGACCAGATGATGTTGTTGTCTGCAGGGTCCGGCACCGCAATGCCGGCTTCGCCGCCCCCGATTGCATGCCACGCCCCGAGCGGGATTCCGCGTGGGATTCGTCCATTGCTGGGACCGCTGGCTGAACCCAGGTCCTGCTCGTTACCGTACACGTTATAGGGGACCTGGCTGTCCACAGAGACGTGATACACCTGGGCATTGGGGAGGCTGAACTGCTGCCAGGTTCTTCCGCCGTTCACGGAAATTCCCAGGCCCCCGTCGTTGGATTCGATGATCCGATTGCCATTCTGCGGATCGATCCAGATATCGTGATGGTCGCCATGGAGCTGCCGCGCGCCCAGGGCTTCGAAGCTCTTGCCACCGTCGGTCGAGACGCTCAGCCTCGCCGCTGTGAAGAAAATCTTGTCCGGGTTGTCCGGGGCCACCGCCGCCCGCACGTAGTAGTGGCTGCGTCCGATCAGGTCGCGATCATGGCTTGCCAGCTTCCAGTTTTCCCCGCCGTCGTCGGATGTCCACAGAACACCGGAGCCGGTCTTCTGTCCACGAAAAACTCTGCCACCGCCCGTCTCGATGAGAGCATAGATCCGCTTGGGATTGCTCGCGGCGATTGCGATTCCGACCTTTCCCACGGGGGGTTCGGGGAGACCGTGGCCGCTGAGCTTCTTCCAGCTGTCACCCCCGTCCCGCGATACATACAACCCGCTTCCCGGCCCACCACTTCTCTCGGCCCACGTCTGCCACATGCCCGCGAACAGCACCTTCGGATCATGAGGGTCCATGGCGATATCGGCGCACCCGGTGTTGCGGTCGACGAACAGCACCCTCTGCCAGGTCTTGCCGCCATCCTTCGTGCGGAACACGCCGCGCTCTTCCTGCGGTCCGTAGCTATGGCCCATCGCCGCCACGAACACGACGTTCGGGTCATGCGGATCGATCACGATTCTGCCGATGTGGCCTGTCTTCTCCAGTCCTGCGTGCGTCCAGGTCTTGCCTTCGTCGGTCGACTTGTACACACCGTCGCCAATGGGCACATAGAGGTTGTCGTTCCTGAACCAGGTCTCACCGGTTCCCGCCCAGATGATTTTGGAGTCAGAGCGCGCTACCGCCAGCGATCCGATGAACAGATCCCGCTGCTCATCGAAGATCGGCACCCAGGTGGTGCCGGCGTCCGTGGTCTTGAATATTCCCCCTGTCGGGGTCCCGGCATAGTAAACGTTGGGATTCCCCGGGATTCCGTAGACCGCCGACACGCGGTTACCTGGCGGGCCGATGAAACGGAACTTCAGTTGCCCGAACACCGACGCATCGACTGCCTGCGCGGCAAAAGCGGCTCCGCACCCAGCCAACGACACAAAACACAGGGCAAACAGCGCCAGACTACTAACTACGCTCCGATGGCTCGACATAGCATCCCCCTTCTGGGCTTCCGACCATCGCCAGATAAAACGGCGCGCCGCACGCGCGCCGACTGGCCTAAAAGCTCATCTTGATGCTCGCCCAGACCGACCGACCCACCGGGTCGTAGGTGTCAGGCTCGGTATTGTCCTGGACCTGCTGATTCCCGAGCAGCGGCGGGGACAGGTTGAATAGATTGTCGCAACCGACGGTCAGAAGAATCGCGTCGGTGGCCTGCCATGAGGCGGACACGTCCACGTAGCTGACGTTGGGCGTGGTTTGCGCCTTGACGGGAATCGTATTCGCCAGCGTCTTCAGGGTGGTGGTAAGGCCCAAGGCCTGTGCCTGGGCAAACCTCGCATCCTTCATACCGTCGATCCACCGCCACCGGGCCGTCAAGGAGTACGACCTGTTGGTCCAATTCAAGGTCGTAGAGGTTCTGAATTTGGGCGTTCCTGAGCCGGTTATTTCCGCGCCGCATGGCGGGCCGAAATACCCGGCACAATTCACGAACGGGAGTGCGCCGCTCGCCTGGAAGCCGTTCTTGGGCTGATAGTTTGAATAGAACGCCAGGTTCAATCTGCCCGGCAGATGGCTGTTGATCCTGTTCATGTCGAGGCTCGCAGCCAGCTCCGCATCCACGCCCGAGGTGTATTTCAGCGATACATTGGTCAGGGGCGATATGATGACGTTGATGTTGCCGAGCGAATCCCGCGTTACGTTCCCGCAGAATGGGCTGCTCAGAGTCTGAGCGAAGTAGCACGAGGTGACGTTATTGGCCACGCCGCCGCCGAAGGGCGCGATGGCGTTTGCCAGTTTGATATTGTAGTAGTCCGCCGTGAAGCTGAAGGAGCTCAGGAAATTCGTGAACAGCGGCGGCAGCATCACCAAGCCGACGGTATAGGAATTCGCGGTCTCCGCATGCAAGTTCGGATTGCTCTCCTGAGTGGCATTCACCGACACATTGGCCTGCGTGAAGCCGGTCGGCGCACCCCAGGCGTTGCAGAAGGCCTGTTCCGCCGCCGTCTGCAGCAATCCCGTGCGTTTGTCGCAGGGATCGCTGAAGGTAATGAGTCCCGAGCCCTGATTGGGCGCGAACAACTCCAATATGTTGGGGGCGCGGATCGCTCGCTGCTTGCCGCCGCGAATCGTGATCCAGTCCACCGCCGGCAGTGTCAACTCGCCGCCCCATGAGTAGGTGGTCACGTCGCCGATAGTGGTGTAGTCGGAACGCCGGATCGCTCCCCTGACATTCAAGGACTTGGCGAGCAAGGAGTCCTTCAGGATAGGCACGTTGATCTCGCCGTAATACTCGGTGACTCCGTAGGATCCGTCGGTCGGCGGCACGGGCAGATTGTTGACCAGCTGCCCGCTGTCGGGCTGCGATTGAAATTGCTCGTTGCGCCATTCGACGCCGAACGCCGTGGCGATTGGGCCAGCACCGAGGCTGAGCTTGTCCGGCAGCTTGCCATTGATGTTGAACGCAGCGTTCTGAAACGAATAGTCGGCAATGGAGTCGTAGCCGATCAGGACGTAATTGAACGCCGCCTGCGAGATGTTTCCGGGCCCCCAGATATTGATCGGCGAACACCCGCCGGTGGGAACGACGCATACCGGCTGTCCGTTGGCGCCGGTGGTTGCATTCATGGCTTGGTAGAAGGCGTTGGGATTGACCTGGTTGTCGTTCTTTTCCGTCGTAGTAGCAACGCCCTGTTGATAGTAGGTGTCGTACGCCCAGCCACTATCGAACAAATCACCCTTCACGCCCGCAGTGACCTGGTAGGTGTCCCGGGTATAGAACTGAATTCTTGGCGTCGTCGACGGCAGGCGGCTGCCCAACGATTGGATGAGATAGTTCCCGGCCGGCGTTCCGACCGGATTGGTCAGTGCCGCGGCGGCGGCGAAAATCGATTTCGCGGCCGGCGAGAGATACGGATTATCCGCATAATCGAACACGACGTGGTTCACCGAAGTGATGGAAACCGGCGCCGGTGCCGCATTGGTATCCGAGTTCTGCCGCATGAATGTGGCGGCGATATAACCGTTCGCGAATGGCAGCAGGTTGTAGTCCGCTGCCATGTGAGTCTCGAAGCGGTTGTACGGCACCTGCAGGTAACTGGGAGGACCGTAGTTGTAGAGATTCTGCGGATTCTGGAACGCCAGAGGGTTGCCGCTCTGGTCGAAAGTGATGCTGTTCACCGCAAGCGTTGATTGCGAGTACCCGGGAAGCGTCTTGGGTATGACGGAAGCTGGCAGGACGACCCGGGTTCCGGGCACCAGCGAGCTCCCGCCGAGCACCAGGGCGGGCACTCCATTGAGAGTCCCATCGTTGTAGACCACGTCCGTATACGGACGGGCCGCCTCCAGGATCGCCGCGCGATCGGTGTAGTTGGCATATAGCGTGATATGCCCCCGGCCCTCGGCGAACTTTGTACCCGCCAGCAGATCGGCGGAATACGTGGTGCCGTCCAGGTAGGGAACCGTCTTTTTGTAGTTGGCGTCGACCTGGAAACCTTCGAAATCATCGTTGAGCACGAAGTTGACCACACCGGTGATGGCATCCGAACCGTAGATCGCAGAGGCGCCCCCGGTTACCAGGTCGACCCGCTTCAGCAGTGCCGCAGGGAATGCGGATACGTCGACGGTACCGTTCTCATTGGTGGGTACGAAGCGCTTGCCGTTGACCAGCACCAGGGTCCGGTTGGCGCCGAAGCCCCGTAAATCGATCGAGGCGGTACCGTTGCCGGGGAAATTGGAGGTGTTGTTCTCGCCTGCCGCGACTTGCGGCATGGAATTCAGGAATTCCTCGACATTGACGGTTCCCAGCTGCGAGAGCTGCGTCTCGCTGACCGAAGATATCGGCGTATACGAAGTCAGACCCTGCCCGAGGTGCGTACCCGTGACGGTGACCTGTTCCAGGGGCTGATCTTCTGCATTTCCCGGCGCACTTGACAATGCAAGTGCGACGGCCGCTGCAATGCCCGATAGGCTGACGGTGTTCTTCATTGTGCTCCCCAATAACTAGCGTGGCACTTGAGTGACGGAAAAGGCGCGGCGTGCACACCGGGCAACCGGCCGCAACAGGTACGCGACGGACGGAATCGAGCTCGAGCCGGCGGTACCGGCAGGCCGAATAGTTCTTGTTCCAAACAACTTGCACCTCCGCAGGGCGTGGGCAGCGGCTGCCGCACCTCCTGGCTCGACGTCCGCGGGCTGCTGCGACGCCCCCCGCTTCGGGAGTACAACCGCGCCGCTATTCCCACGGCACCCGATCGAAACGTGCTGGAGCGACGAAACATGCTAGCGCGACAGGTCATGGAGGCGCTCGACGTAAGCAGATGAGCCGCGCTGGCGCGGGAATAAGGTCGCGAACCCCCCTTTTTGTGTTAGCGATCTTTGCGACCTTTTTTAGGGGAAAACCGCGCTGATGACAATTGATAATTTATGATGAACGCATCATTCCAAGTTATGTTGCCGCCTTCCTGTTGCTGACTCGAGCGGCTTAAACACCACGCTGGCGATACTTACGGGTTCGCCTGATAGCGCTCAGTTGACCCACGCGTTACGTTGGCGTTTTCGTTTTGTTCTGTGCCCCCACATCAGCCGCAAGCGGTCGTCGCCAGAGACGCCCTTGAGTTCGAACCTGCGAGCAAGTCTTCGGCTTTTCGGGCCACTGGAAGCGCGTGCTCGATGCGCTCTGGAGCGGACCTGGGCTGATGACCGGGCGGCAGATTCACGGCGCCTTCCCCGAGCTCGCCTACACCACCATCATGACGACTCTGGATCGCCAGCACATTGCTCAGCGCCGTGGTGGCGCTCCGGTGGCGTCCGAGCCTCGGCACGCGTCGCTTGAGCCCCGATGAGTGGCTCGCCATCAGGCTGAGGCCTTCCGTGGGTGCCGCACTATTCAGCGCGGCTGTCGTCGCGCCGGCGTTTCTGCGCTACGAGCCGGTGCACCGGGAGCAACCGGGCTGCATGCTCATTGTTCTGGCAACGTTTGGCGCGCGCTGATCATCGATGGGGTTCGCCGCGGCGTGAAATCATATTGGATGACGCACAAGCTGAGCGCACAGTGGGCCCCGGTCGCGACGCACTTGCGAGCAGCGGAGATGACGATCGACGTTATTGATAGTGTCGTCCCGATCGTTGTGGTGATCGGGGGCTGGCGCCCACGCATGGTGGTCGCGAGGCGCGTCGTGCATGCCTGCACCGAAGGGGAATTGGCCTGCATCATCGCGCACGAGCGTGCCCATCTCGCGGCAAACGACAATCTGAAGCGGTTCCTGATCGCCGCGAGTCCCGACGTCCTCAGTTGTCTCCCGCGGGGCCGCGAGCTGGCAAGGCGGTGGTGCGCGGCCTCCGAACAGACGGCGGACGAATTGGCGACAGGCAGTGGACTGCACGCCCGATTGGCGTTGGCCTCCGCTCTTATCAAGGTCGCCAGGCTTGCGACCGGACCGCCGCCGGCGTTAGCCCCCATCAGCACCCTGATCGACCCCAATGGCATCGAAGTCCGCATCCAACGGTTGCTCGGACCCGCTGGTGAACCGCGCACCCGCCCTCTGTGGGTCTATGCAGTGGGCTTCGCGACGCTGGTAGCTGCAGCACCCGTTTTGTACCAACCTATCTATCGATGCACGGAAGCATTGGTCGGTTTGGCGCGCTGGACGATGGCAGCGTGGTAACCGTTGCGTCGGCCTCAGAGGTCGTAAGCGGCACCCACATAGCCGGCGATGCCCAGAGCCGGCTCCAGTTGCCCGCCGGCCAGAAATACCCGCGAATAGTAGGTTCGGTTGAGCAGGTTTGAGACGCCCCCGAGCAGCCGCCAGTGGCCGGCGAGCGTGTAGTCGAACTGCACATCCAGGACCGTGTAAGGGGGAATGTGCGCCGGCGTTGTGCCAAGGGACAGATCGGTGTCCTGGAAGAATTGGCGCGCCACCGAGTCTACGATCAGGCTCGCCTTGTACTGGTTCAGTGCATAGAGATTGATACCGGCCTTGAGTATGTAATGCGGTGAGTATGCCGGGGTGTCGCCGGCCAGACCTTTGATGCTCTGCGTGAAGCGCGCATTCAGGTAGCTGGCGTTGGCGAACAGGCTCAGGTGTGCGTCGGTGCCCTTTGCCGTCCAGCGCAGCAGATCATACGACCCTTCCGCCTCGATGCCGCGATTGCGGGTACTGCCGGTGTTGACATCGATCGTCACGGTCGGCGTAAGAGCCTGGGACTCGATGCGGTTCTTGACGTTGACCTGGAACAGACTGACATCGTAGTAAAGCCCCGGGCGCGGCCAGCCATGAACGCCCAGCTCGTACGTGAGATAGTGAGTAGGGCTCGGCTCGTTCAGTCCATTGAACTTGCCGTTCGGGCTGGCGATATCCAGATAGCGCAGCGGCCGAAACCCCTGTGAGATATTCAGGTACGTCTCGTTGCGGCGACCGAAATCATTACCGATGCCGAAGCCTAGCAGCGGCGCATTGTTGGTGTAGGTCCTGTTCACGAGATACGGGTGAGGAGCGATCGCTTCATTCGTCTGCAACTCCTCGCGGTCCAGACGACCGGAGATGACCACGTGTATACGCCCCGGCAGGCGGAATACGTTCTCGGCAAACAGCGCGCCAAAGTTGGTGTAGCGATCGTCGGCGTAGATGGCCTTACCCGTATCCTCGTTCCGGCCGACAACCGGGTTGGAGCTGGTCCACTCGTCATACGGGCTGTGAGACATGTACGCCGTATACCCCACGGTCAGCGCATTCCCCCGGCCCCAGCGGTGCAGCCAGCGTCCGTCCAGACCGGTGTAATCAAATCTCTGCCTGGCCAGTGTGCTGCCCGTGGGCAGCAACGCCGCAGTGTAAGTATCGGATCGCGTGACCAGGTCAGTGTAGCCGGTCCATATCTTCTGCGTGAACAGGTCCTTGTTGGTGAAGCTGTTGCTGTAAGTCAGAACCGCCGTATCGCGGTCGGTCCACAAGTGATCAGCGGGTGTCGTGGTCAGATTGTGGTGGGACGCAAACTGGGCGCCAGACTGCAATCCCGCCAGGCCGCTGCCGAGCGAGTACAGGTGCACGGCCAGCTCCAGGCTCTGCTGCGCGTCGATCCGATAGCCCACGTGCAAGTCACCGCTATCGAGCCCATATTGGCCGTTCTCGCGCTGGCCGTCCGACTGCCGCCGAGAGTAGTCAGCCAGAAAGCTCCAGTTTCCGGAGGTACCCGAAATAGCGCTGAAGCTCGAGAACAGATCGCGTGTGCCGCCAACCTGCTCCGTGGTGCCGCTCACTGGGCTGGCAGCTGGGGATCGTGAGACGAAATTGATCACCGGCTGCACCTCCGGGCCGTAAAGCAGGCCCGAACCGCCGCGGATCATTTGCACGGCGCCGATGGTCTGCGGCACCGGTAGATAGTAGGTCGTGGGGTAGCCGATCCAGTCCAGCTCCAACGGGATGCCATCCTGCATGAGCAGGACGTACTCGCTCTCCTGGGGATTACCGATGCCCCGATAGGAGACATTCAGCTCGGTGGGATTCTGCTGTTCGGCCATTACGACCCCAGGCATGCGATCGAACAGCTGACGTTCGTTGTTGTCGATGATGGTGGGCATGTGATCGAGATCGACCACCGTGGTCTTCTTGGTGACCGTGATCGTCGGTCCATCAACTTCCGGCAACGAGTGCTCGTAGCGCGTCGCAGCGCTGTATCTGGCGGCCTCGATCAGCACCTGCGGCGGTCGCTGCAACGCGGCTTTTGGAGTGGCCGGGGTGGAAGTCGCTTCCGAGCTCGTCGAGCCGGGCACCTGCCCCAGGGCAAAAGGGCCGCAACAGATGAGACACACGGCGACCGCCGCTCGCCATCCAACACCATGAGTCATCTCGCGCACCTCCTGTCGAGGCGCGCGAGTCTACAAACCTCCCGGGCCCTACTACCAGTGATCGTACGTGCGCTACTTCTTCTCGGTATACAACAGCGCGTTCAGAAGAAACTTGTACGTTCCATAGGTCTGCGCACGGTGCTGACAGCGAAACCCGATCAGTACGACACGCCCTTCCTGCTGCTTGACCTCCACGACGGCAGCTCGACCACCGATATGTGACTCATTGCCCAGCATCGCTCCCTCCAGGAGAACGCGCTCCTGGGGGTAGCGGGCGATGATCTGTGTCTGCGAATTGCCCGCACTGGGCACCTGGGGGTTATAGGCGACGCTTTGCACGAACATCGCCGCAGCTTCGTCCGGCATGCCGTAGCCGAGCGGCAACTTGTTGTCGACCTCGATTCGCAGCAATGACGAGGGAACGAAGAATTCATCTTCCTTCACCCCCTCCAATGCATTGCGGACCGGCAAGCCGAACTCCCGGGTAAACAAGGGGCCTGCAGTATCGAGCGCGACGATCGTGCCGCCCTTCTCGACGAACGCCTTCAGCGCGGCGATGCCGGCAGTGCCGATACCGCCCTGATATTCCGGCGGATAGCCGCTGGTGGCGGAATTGCCGGACCTGATGGCGTTCGGTTCTTCGGCGGCAAAGATGATGCTGTTGAACTGCTGAGTCAGGTCACCCTTCAAGTCGGCATTGTGCAGCGTCTTGAACGGGATCCCGAGATCATCCAGAACGTACCTCGTCCAGCCCTCGTCCATATCGGCGCGCCATGACTGGTAAACGCCGATGCGCGGACGATGCACAGGCGACGTGCTCAGCTCCTTGATGCTGTCGAGCCCGTACGGAGTGACATGCCATTTGGCGAGCAATGCCGGCAGGGACTGGCGCACCTTGGCGGTCGATTCGACGAGGAAACTGCCGGCCGGTAGCGTCACCCCGGACGCTTTTACCGCCTCGGTCGCACGCAGGACATCGTTCTGCGCCTCGAGCAGGGCAGCGGCCACGGCGTACGAGGCATTCGCACGCGTATCGAATGCGAGGTAGCGGGAGGATGGGATGGCCGTCGACCGCAGCGGGATCTCGTCGAGCTTCTTCGATTTCACCTGGAACGAGTGCTTGATCTCGCTGTATTCGACACCCATCTGCCGCGGCAAGGTCCAGGACGCGTCGTCCTGCAGCACCCGCGGAACGACATCCGCCGGGTAGTGCTTTTCGCCGAGTATGTTCAGGACATACGGGCGGTAGGGTTGTGCGGAGAAGATCACGAAATCGCCGGCGGCAAACGATCTTCCATCCGCGACAAACGGCGCCGTTGCCTGCTGAACTTCTGCACCACCAAACTTCAGGACCTCGAGCATCTTCACGGTCGAGGGATAGTCGCGCTGCGCGGCTGGAATGACGAAGGCGAACGCGTCGTTGGGCCGGCGCACCTCGACGGCATCCCGGCCCATCTTGTAGAAGTTGTAGAGCCAATCAGATTTGCGCGCCGCCGCGGCCTCGACCAGCGTCATTTCACTCCTGACCACGTAGTCGACGATATCTCCCAGGCGCCACCAGCCGCCCGGCCACGGGTCCGGGTAGTGCACGGAGTTTCGCGTGTAGAAGTCGTCCAATTCGCTGCGATCGAGGTGCAGCGGAGTTGCAATGTTCGCCGAGGCCACCTCGGAGAATACCGCCGTCGTGTTGTGAACCATCGCATCCGTCGTCAGGGTGCCTTTCCACCAGGCCGAGGCGAAGATGGCGTCGTGAACCACGCCTTGCTTGCCGCTCGTCTGGAGGTCATAGGCCATCTGTGACCCAATCAGTGCGATGCCGCTGAACACCAGCGGATGGATATTGGGATCGGCGGGCTCCATGAAAGGCGGCACGAACATGCGCGCCGCCGTCTTGCTCATTTGATGGGGGTCGTCGTAGATCTGTGGAAACCAGTCGTGCCAGAGCACTTTGCCGATGTTGCGTGTCTCGGCCAGGTTATCCAGCACGCCGTCCCGATTGTTGTCGTGGCCGGCGTAATGATGGAACAGCCACGGCATCGGGCCGCCTTCGAACGGCGTGCCGAGGTATTTCTTATACCAGTCAGCTACCATCAGCTGTCCGTCAGGATTGGCACACGGCACCAGCAGGACGATGACGTCATCCAGTACCTTGGCTGAATCGAACGGCGTGTCGCCGACAGCCAATTTGTACGCAGTCTCCATGACCGCCTGAGCGGGACCCACTTCCGAGGCGTGCAGGCCATGGGTGATCAGCACGATGACCTTGCCTTCCTGGCTCAGGCGCTTCGCCTCCTCCGGCGAAAGCCCACGCGGGTCGCTCAAGCGCTTGGCGATCTCGCGGTAGCGAGCGAGATTCGCCATGTTCTTCTCCGAGGTCACGATCGCCATGATCATCGGCTCGCCCAAGGTGCTCTTGCCGATGTTCACAACGGAGACTCGCTTCGACTCCGAAGCGAGCTTGTCGAAATATGCGTGGATCTGGTGGTAATCGGCGAGCTCCCGATCCGCGCCGACTTTGTGTCCTAGAAACGCCTCGGGCGATGTTTGCGAGTAAGCCAACCTCGGGAGCAACGACCCGATGACTAGCAGCAGCCTTACCAGATTCATCACGGAATTCTCTCCTCGAAATCAATGGACGAGCCCACGCTGGGGCGCCCGGATGCAAAATGTGCACGCCGAGGGTGCGGCAGGCGACTACGGCGGCTGGTCGCCATGTTCAAGCGGGTCGAAAGCGGTAGAGCATGGAGGTACTCTTGAGCGGATGAGCCTCGCGCGCGCCAACAAGATTCGCGCAACCCCCTTCTTGTCAGCGATCTTTGCGGTCCTTTGTATGAGAAGAACGGAGCAATGGCAAGCGATTGATCATTTGTAATGGAACCATCATTCCAGGTTATGTAGCCGCCAGCCGAGGCTGAGAGGCACTCGGTGTTGTATTCGATGGACCCCCGTCGCGGACTCAGCTCAGCTCAGCAGGTGCATGATCAGGCGGTTGATGCCATAGCCGCCGATGAGCAGAAACGCGAACAATGATGCGGCCAGAATCAGCGGCTTGACGCCCGCCTGTCGTACTGCGCCGACATGCGTTCGCAGTCCCAGCGCCGCCATCGCCATCGAGAGCAGCACCGTGTCGAGCTCGATGAGCCCTCGCCCTAGCGGACCAGGCACGACGTGCAAAGAATTCACGGCGCTGGCAAGGATGAACAGTACCGCAAACCACGGGATGACGATGCGCGGGCTGCGCGCGGTGGCCACGCCGGCCCCCGCACCCTCACCCGAACTCGCGCACACACCCCTATAGGGCCGCGAAGCCGACAGCACCAGCAGAAACGGTGCGAGCATCATCACGCGCAGCATCTTTTCGATGACGGCGCTGGAGGCGGCTTCCCTGCTCACGCTCCCTCCGGCAACCAGGACCTGCGCCACCTCATGGATGGTGGAACCGGCGAAAATGCCGTAGCTGTGCGGCGATAGGCCGAGGTAGGGATAGAGCAGAGGGTAGATGAACATCCCCAGTGTCCCAAAGATCACGACGGTGGCCACTGCGACCGAGACCTTGTGCACCTGCCCGCCCACCACCGGCTCGGTAGCAATCACGGCGGCCGCGCCGCAAATGGCGCTGCCCGCTCCGATCAGCATCGAAGTCTGCCTGTCGAGCTTGAACAGGCGTACCCCCAGTTGAACCGCGAGCAGGAAGGTCAGCGTCAGCATCAGTCCGGCGATGACTACGCCTGCCCAGCCGACAGCGCTGATCTGCTGAAATGTGATCTGAAAGCCGTAGAGGATCACCCCGGCCCGCAGCAGCCAGGTTCTGGAAAAGTCGACACCAGCGGCCGTGCGAGCGGCAATGGATGGAAAGAAGGTATTGCCGACCACGATGCCCAGGACGATCGTCAGGGTGAGCGCGCTCAAACCCAGGTGTTGCGCCCAACGCCAATGCCCCGCAGCCACGCCCATGGCCGCCAAGGCACCTGCCAGAACCAATCCCCACCCGATGCCGGCTACGCCAGGGCCGGCGCAACGAGCTGATGACAACCTCGACACTTAATCCTCTACATCCTCTACGCGCAGTCGCAGACTGCCGCCACTTTTGGCAAGCTCGCGGCGGCGGTTGGTTGCGGCAGTTAATCCGGCAGGCAGATGAAAATCTGATCGCCACGCAGGCTTACGTCGAAGCGCTCGAGCGGACCGGTCGCCGGTAAGCTCAATACGGCGCCCGTCGTTACGTCGAAGCGCGCCTGATGCAATGGGCATTCGATCGTCTTACCGTCCATGAACCCATCGGACAGACACGCGTGCTCGTGCGTGCAGATATTGTCGAACGCATAGAAATTGTTCTCGAACTTGCAGACGGCGATCCGCCTCCCGCGCAGCACGACTTCCGTGGCCACGTCGTCCTCGAGCTCGTCGACGGCGATCGCGAAATGCCACTGACGCTCCTCAGGCATGGGCTGACTTCAGATCGCCGTGGGATGGCGTTTATGCAGCTCGGCACGGATGACAGCGGCACGCTCCGCGTCGGCGCACTCGTCGGCGACCCGATAGCTCGTCATTGCGTCGTCGATCAATCGCGACTTGAGTGCATTGTCATCGCCCCCGTCCTGCGGAACACGCAGTACCGTGTCCCCACCGTACGTGCGCAGAGGCTTCTCCGGCGTACCGGAAGGTACGACCGGAGGCTTGCCGGTCGCCAACGCCTTGATGTCACGCCGCAGCCTGGATCGCAGCGCGGTAATGCCTTCATCGGTCGTCCCGAGATACTCTCGCTGGTGCACGTTCATCGGGCCCTGGCTGGTCCAGGCATCCCAGTCGCCGGGATTGCGCTGCCGCTCCTCGTATGACCTGGCCGAGGTCTGCCCGTAGAAATCGACCTTCTCCCAGCCGACGTCGTCCTTGTTGCCCTGCCGCAGCACCTCGTCGCCGTCATTGAAGTGCCGCCAACCGAATTTGCGGCTGTTGGCCTGATCGATGGGCACCACCCACTTTGTCAGACTGGTGCGGCCGAACGCCTTCGGGCTCTCGAACGTCTGGAACATCCCGCCGTTCTGTGCCAGGTTCGGCATCAGATAGTCGTGGAACCGCAGCAACACGAGATCCTTGATCCGGCGGGCGTGCGCGTAGATGAACCCCTCCGGCCGGCGGTAGTACTTGACCACCGGCAGCTCCACGAAATGCTCCAGCCCCGGAAACTGCGGGCCGTTGATGCGACCGTGCAGGAACACGCTGTGGAAGGGATCCATCGCGTTTTCCGTTTCCTGCAACCAGTTGTTGGGCGAATGGATCGCATACGGGATCATCTCGTGACCCGAGATGTCGAGCGAATCCATGTACGGAAACGCCGGCCGCGACTCCGGCGGCCCGAGGTAGGCAAACACCAGTCCCTTGTACTCCTGCACCGGGTACGCCCCCTGGCAGATCGAGTGACGGATGGTGCTGTCCTGCGGTTCGCCGGGGGTCTCGAGAATCCTGCCATCCACGTCGAAGTGCCAGCCGTGATAGCAACAACGTATCCCGTGGGTCTCGATCCGCCCGAACTCGAGCGACGCGCGCCGGTGGGCACAGTGTTTATGGAGCAGGCCCACTCGGCCGCTGAGGTCACGGAAGATCACGAGATCTTCCGCAAGGATCCGAATGACCAGCGGGCGCTCGCCTAACTGCGAGGACATGGCGACCGGATGCCAGAAGCGGCGCAGGTATTCACCCGCCGGCGTAGCCGGTGCGACCTGCAGCAGATCGAAGTCCGGCTCGATCGGTTCGCGAATGGCGTAGCCGCCGTACGGTTTGTCAGTCCAGCGCACTTTGTCGCTCATGAACGCGCTCTTGGCATTTTTTTCATAGGTACGACCGCCGCGAAACTATAAGGACGTTGCCCGCGAAGAAACAATGATTTGTGCAGATGGGTGCATGCGCGCATGTTATGCCTGCCGCTACGACACCTTAAGTGCCCACCCAGACGCTCTTGGTCTGGAGGAATTCTGCAAGGCCCGCCCCGCCGTTCTCCCTGCCAATGCCGCTTTGCTTGTAGCCTCCGGCGGGCATGGAGACGCTCACGTTCTTGTATGTGTTGATGTAAACGGTTCCGCACTCGATTCTATTCGCCAGCTCGTAATAGCGAGCCGCGCTCTGGGTCCACACGCCGGCCGCCAGACCGTAGCGACTGTCGTTGCAGACACGCAGCGCATCATCGACATCTGCGAACGGCATCACTGCCAACACCGGCCCGAAGATCTCCTCGCTCGCGATTCTCATGTCCGGCGTCACGCCCGTGAAGATCGTCGGCTCGATGAACCATCCGCCCTCGCAACCCGAACGGACGGCGCGCGCACCACCGAGAACGCAGGTCGCACTGGCGCGCTTCGCCTCCTCGATGAAGCCGAGTGTCTTCAGAAATTGTGCCTCGTTGGCGATGGGCCCGATCCGTGTGCGCGCATCGCGCGGGTCACCCATAGGCAGACGCGCGACTGCGTCCGTCAGAAGACCAATGAACTTCTCGGCGACACTCTCGTGCACGAGTAGCCGCGAGCCGGCCACACAACTTTGCCCGTTTGAGCGGAACAATCCCGCGACTACACCCGCGACCGCAGATTCGAGGCGCGCGTCCTCACACACGATCTGCGCGGACTTGCCACCCAGTTCGAGTACCGCGGGCTTGATCTCCCCTGCGGCCAGCGTGCCGATCTGGCGCCCGACGGCGGACGACCCGGTGAAGGTGACCTTGGCGACCCGTGGATCGGTGACGAGTGCGGTGCCGAGGTCGGTCGGGAAGCCCGTTACGAGGTTCACTACGCCCGGCGGCACACCCGCATCCCGAATGATGCGCATGAACTCGCAGGTCGATGCCGACGCGAGCTCCGAAGGCTTGAGAACTACCGTATTGCCGGCGGCCAACGCGGGGGCGAGCTTCCAGCAGGCAAGCATCAACGGCGAGTTCCAGGGTGTGATTGCGGAGATCACCCCGAGTGGCTCGTACTGCGTGTAGCAGAACATGCCGCCCTGGTCTGCCGGCATGACGTGACCCACCATCGTCTCGGCAAGGCCCGCGTAGTAGCGAAACCATTCAGGCAGCGAGCCCACCTGTGCCAAGGTGTCGACGATCGGCTTGCCATTGTCCAAGGTCTCGATGAGCGCGAGCTCCTCTACGCACTCCGCGAGCCGCGTGGCGATCAGCCGCAGAACGTTCCCTCGCACCGACGGCCTGAACCGCGACCATTCTTCGAACGCGCGTCTCGCCGACTCGATGGCGCGCGTCACATCGAGATGGTTGCAACGCGGAACGGTTGCCCAAGCCGCGCGCGTATACGGGTCGATCGATTCGAACCGCTCTCGAGTCACGGACTCCGCAAACTCGCCGCCGATGTAGATCGAACACTCTTTCATTCACCGCCGCTCCGTTGGATTTGACGACGACCTCGCAGTCGCCCGCCATGCCGATGGCACGATAGCGCGTATCGGGCTCCGCACAAACCTCAGTCGAGTTGCATAACATGCATGGATCTGTTCATAGCAACACGTTATCGTGCGCGGCGAACGGCGCGGTCGCAGCCCATTTTCGCTGTGCAGCAGTTGCGACGTTCGCAACCCAGCTGCTAGTCTCGAACCGGTCCGCTGCGCGCACGAATCCTCTCGCCTCCGGTGCTCGCATCTTGTGCGATCGAGCGGTAACACAACAGAACGGGGCGTTGCGCATCGTTTGTTTGTCTCTACGGAGCCGGTGAACAGATCCCCTTCGCCAAGGCCGATCCTCGCAAGCGAGCGCCGCGTCACGAGCTCCGCCCGAGCGGCGTGCGTTATTGTCGGCGCCGGCCAGGCGGGCGCGCACGTCGCACTCAGCCTTCGCCAGCTCAACTACGCCGGCCGTGTGCTGCTGATCGGGGACGAGGCGTTTGCGCCTTACGAGCGTCCGCCGCTCTCGAAGGAGATCCTCGTCGGCAGTAAGTCCGCCGAGCAGTGTCTCGTCAAGGCAGAGGATTTCTTTGCCGATTCGGACATTGCTCTGGCTCGCTCCGTCGCTGCCGTCAGCATCGATCGCGAGCGCCGCTGCGTGCGCCTATCGGATGACAGCAACATCGAGTACGAAACGCTGGTGATCGCGACTGGGAGCCGTCCGCGGCGCTTGAATCTACCACCGGGCCTGGAATCGGGCGTCGTCTATCTGCGCACGCTCGAAGATGCCTTGCGATTGAAGGATCGGCTGCTGCCTGGCCGGCGACTCACGATCATCGGCGCCGGCTACATCGGACTGGAGGTTGCGGCCGCTGCGACAGCCCTGGGCTGTGAGGTCACCGTAGTCGACAGCGCGTCGACCGCCATGACGAGGGTTATGCCGAGCGCCATCAGCCGGCGGATTCTGGACGTCCATGAGAATCGCGGTGTACGGTTCCTGTTCGGCAGGCATCTGACATCGATCGCACGGGAAGGCGAGACGCTCTTGCTGCGCTTCGCCGACGAGACCGCTCTGTGCGCCGACGTCGTGCTGGTTGCGGTCGGTGTAACGCCCAACGACCGCATTGCCGCCGACGCCGGCCTGGAGGTCGCGGACGGGATCGTCGTGGACCAGTTCAGTCGAACCTCGGATCCATCGATCTACGCGGTGGGCGATGTCAGCAGACGCTTCCACCCGCTCTACGGCCGCCATATACGGCTGGAATCGTGGCAGAACGCCCAGAATCAGTCCATCTCGGCGGCGAAGCACATCTGCGGAGAGCAGGCCGCCTACGCCGAGCTGCCATGGTTCTGGTCGAACCAGTTTCACTTGAACGTGCAGATCGTTGGCATGCCGGCGCCGCAGCAGCGCGTCGTGTTCCGCGAATATGGCGACGGCAACTTCGCCGCTTTCTGTCTGGACGAGGACAAGCTGGAAGCCGCAGTCGCTGTGAACAGGCCGCGCGACATCGGCGAATCCCGCCGCTTGATCGCGAACGCCAGCAGGCTCGACGTGGAGAAGCTGCGGGACGCCGCCGTGCCGCTGCGCTCTACAGTTCTGCGTACCGAAGCACCGCTCGAACCAGGGAATCACTGAAAATGTCAGCACACAGTCCGATCGATGCCGGCCGGGTCGAATGGGCCGGCGACAATCCCGGCATCTACCTCAAAGACTCCAGCGACGGCGACTGGACGCGCCTCGGCTTGTATTTCAGAGTAGTCCTGTCGCCAGCGGGCGCCGGCAAGGTGATGCTCGTACTGAATTCGCCGGATCGCAACGACGGCGCCGCCGCCGGCAACGTCTGTATCACCGACAACGTGCCCATGGTCGAGTACCTGACCGAAGGATTCATTCGAAGATTTCCGACCTTTCGCAACCGACCGGGCCTGGCCGCGATGGCGACGCTGAAGCTCGCATCAGCGGAGACGATCGCGGAACACGACTCGCATACGGAAATCGTGCGAGCGGAAAGACTGTCACTGAAGATGATGTGGACCGGACTCGGCACGCCGTTCGCGGTAGCCGTGGAGCCGAGCCAATCTGCAACCGGAAGCCATCGAATGTACAGCACGTTCCGGCAGGCATCCGGTGCACGCATCTGCATTGACGACCGGGCACTCGAGGGCACAGTCGTCACCCGGCCGTTCTTCGGCATCACCATGAGCTCCGCGTTCCTGGCACTCTCGGAGATCTGGATCTCGCCAGCCAGCGCAGACAAGCAATGAGCGCCGTTCATCCAGCTGACCAGACTGCTTTCGCGGCCGCGACCGGGGTCCAGCCCACGTGGAAGTCGCAGCGGCGTGCAAGCGACGCCATCGGGCTCGCGAAAGACATTGTGCTGCATGCGGGCCCCCCCTTCGAATCCCCGGCCGACGTGTCCCGCCCTATCCGCAACTCGGCGTGCGTCGCCGCCGTATTCGAGGGTCTTGCCCAGAGTTTTGCCGAAGCGGGGGACGCCATCGACGCCGGCGCAATCAAGTTGCGGCCAGCGCAGGATCACAACGCGGTCGTTCCACTCGCCTCGGTCATCTCGGCGAGCATGTGGCTACACGAGGTCGTCGATGCGACGAATCCGACGCGACGAGCGTTCGCGCAGATCAACGGCGGTGGCGGACCAGCGCTGCGACTCGGCGTGTGCTCAGAGCAGACGCTGGCGCACTTGCGATGGCTGAATGACGAGTTCGCGGAGCTGCTGGTCCGGCTGCTGGACGAGCCTGTCGACCTGATTGAGATCGCGAAGCGCGGTCTTGCCGCTGGCGACGATTGCCACGGCCGTACGGGCGCGGCAACCGCTGTACTGGAAGCTCGGTTTCGCAACGCGCTCGCCGCACATCCTCGGTCGCAGGCATTCCTGCAGAGCGGTCCCAGCTTCTTCCTGAACCTCTGGATGGCTGCCTGCCGCTGCGTGCTCAACGGGGCCGTCGGCGTGCCCGACAGCTCGCTGGTCACGGTTGCCGGAGGCAACGGCCGCAACTTTGGAATCCAGCTGGCCGGTGCACCGGGCCGTTGGATCGTCGTGCACGCCGACCCTCCGCACGGCCCGCCGTACGAAGGTCCGGAGCGCGTGCAGCCGCTCGGCGCCATCGGCGACAGCGCCCTGGTCGACGTGGCCGGCTTCGGCGCCATGGCGCTCCGCTATTCGGAGGCGCAGATCCGGGCGCTCGGCCCTTACATCCCGGACGACGGCCTGGCGCGGCCGGCGCGACTGTTTCTCGACCGGTGGCCGGCCTTCGGCGACCTGAATCTCCTGAGCGGGCTGTGCGCACGACGGGTCGTCGCCGCCGGCACCAGTCTCCTCGTGAGTCTTGGTATTCTTGACGCGGCGGGCGTCAGAGGCCGTTTGGGCGGCGGGATCTATGCAATCCCTGTGCAGATCTTCGCTCAGGCGTTGACCGAGCTCCGCGCGTAGCGGCCGCTGGCCGCAGGCAACCCCGGTGAGAGTGCCCCGCGATATGAACCCATCGATCCAGTGGTCTGCGGTGAGCGCGCGGCGGCAGATGGACGGCGGCAGCCTGACGCCCACCGAGTTACTGGCCGCCTACCTGGAGAGAATCGAGCGCAGGGACCCTTCCGTCAAAGCCTGGCGTCATCTGGACGTCGGTCAGGCCACGGCCACCGCTGAGCGTGCCGAGCAAAGCAAGACCCGCGGGAGACTCTGGGGAATACCGGTTGCGATCAAAGACATCGTCGATACCGCCGACATGCCCACCGGTTACGGCAGCGGGATTTACGCCAATCATCGGCCGGTGGCCGACGCGGCCTGCGTAGCCCGCATCAGAGATGCGGGCGGCATCATTCTCGGCAAAACCGTCTCCACCGAATTCGCGTATTTCCAGCCAGGTCCAACCCTCAACCCGCACGCCCTCCAGCACACTCCAGGCGGCTCTTCGAGCGGCAGCGCCGCGGCGGTCGCCGACCGCATGGTGCCGCTCGCGATCGGCACGCAGACAGCGGGGTCGGTCACTCGCCCTGCCGCGTATTGCGGAGTACTCGGGTACAAATCCTCGCACGGGCTGTTCAGCCTCGCGGGCATCAAGACGTTTACGCAGTCGTTCGACAGCCTAGGGCTGTTCGCGCGTCATACGGCGGACCTCGCGCTCCTCACCGACGTCATCCTGGGCTCCGAGGTAGGCGCGGCCGCGCCGACAGCCCCTCCGGTCATCGGTGTGTGCCGGATCCCGGGCGCTGCGGCTATCGACGAGCCCTCCGAACGGTTGCTGGGCTCGTTCGTCACCGCGCTGGCGACTGCGGGCGCGAAGACCGTCGAGCTCGAATTCCCACGCGACTTCGTCGAGCTTGCGGAACTGCACAAGCTCGTCATGGCTTACGAGGCCACCCGCAACTACAGCTTCGAGCTTCTCGCGCATCGGCCGGAGCTGAGCGCGGCCCTCCAGGCCCTCTTGGACGGCGGGGCTCGTGTGCGCTTCGACGATTACTGCGCGGCGCGACGCAGGATCAGGGGCTGGGGCCCGTTCGTGCAGGGACTGTTCGCGACGTACGACGTGCTGCTCGCCCCCAGCGCTCCGGGTGTCGCGCCCTTGGCCACGAGCGGCACGGGCGATCCGTGGCACAGCCGGATCTGGACTGCCCTCGGCCTGCCGTCGGTCTCAGCGCCGATCGGCGCTAACCTGGCCGGCCTGCCGATCGGTGCGCAGCTGATCGGCGCGCACCTCGACGACGGACGGCTGCTCACTACGGTCCAGTGGGTAGAGAACGCAGGCCTGATAGACGTCCGCTCCCCGGGCTGAGGACGGTCCGGCACCGGCTCGCAGTGGCCGCGTCGCTACGGCGCGTGCGGGGTGGACTTGATGTGCTCGGTCGCGATCTTGATGAACATCTCAGCCACTCGCGACACGGCCCGGTTCGCCGGCGTCAGCAGCAGCAGATCGACCGATATTCTCGGCCGGAAGGGCTTCGCAACCAGGTTGTACTGGAGGTGCTTCGGATCCCACAGCGGGCCGACCACCGAGACTCCAAGCCCTGCCGAGACCAGAGCGCAGATCGATTCGATCGTGCGCGCGTCGATGAACAGGTTCCGCGGGCACCCCTCCTTGTTGAACAGCTCGTCGATGGTGTGTCGCCACAGCGAATTGGACATGAAGGAGATGAACTGCTCGCCCTGCAGATCCTTGGCGTGGATGACTTCCTTCTTCGAAAAGCGATGGTTCTTGGGCAGGATACAGACCGATTCCATCTGGGTCAGCACTTTCACGTTGACCGACGGACTCTCCGCGGGCGGGATCGTGAGGCCGATATCGCATTGCGAGTTCGCGATCCAGTCCGCGATACGCTCCGTCGACTGGACCTCGATCGAGATAGGGAGCTTGGGATACGCTGCAGAGAACTTGGCGATCAGCTCCGGCATCAGGGTCGCGGCGAAGCTCGGCAGCGTAATGACACGCAGCTGACCTTTTTTGTGCTCGCGGATCGCCACAGCCGTCTTCGCGAGATCGTCGAGGCCGATGAACGCCTTCCTGATCTCCTCGTAGAACAGCCTGCCCTCTTCGGTCTGTACGAGCTGACGTTTGGTCCGCGTGAACAGCTTGAAGCCGACGGCGTCCTCGAGGTCCGCCAGTATCCTGCTGACCGCGGGCTGCGATACGAACAGCATCTGCGCCGCCGCCGTGACGGAGCCGGCGATGACGACGACTCGAAACACCTCGACCTGGCGTAGCGTGATCATCCGACAAATGCCCTCATCCGGCTGCCGCCAGACCCGGTGGCGGCATCCAGAATACAGGATTGCCCGGGCAGCGCCAGGCGGAAAATCGAGCCGGCAGCCAGTGGGCTATGGCGGCGTCAAGCCGTAATTGCGCGCGAGGTAGGCAGCGATAGGATCGATCTGGTCGTCGGGTACCGGGGCGCCGTAGACCTTCTTCATTTTCTCGACTTCCGCCTTCCAGAAGGCCAACGGCTTGTCGCGCGGTTGAGTCGTGATGTATTCCGCCGAATGGCAGACCAGGCAATGGCCGTTGGCCACATCCGCGCCCGGTCCTAGTTTCAGCGTCGCGGTCTCGTTCGGCAATTCGATTCGGAGAGTGTCCGCGAGCGCTCCGCCCGCGATTGCCAGCCCGGTTACGAATATCCGTACCCTGAATGTGTGCCGCATGACTGTCTCGCTACGCGGCCATTACGTGCGTCGTCTCGACGACGTGGCGCATGTAACCCGCCGGGTTCCAGGACGCTTCCAGGGGCTGGGACTGTCCGATATTGTTGATCGCGCGTACCTGGATCGTGTGGGCCCCTCGACTGAGCGACAGAGCTGTCTGCCACTGGCGAAAGGAATACTTGCCAAGGTCCTTGCCGAGTCGGGTCGCTCGCCAGGTCTGCCCGCCATCAATGGACACATCGACTGCGCGTATGCCGTAACCGCCGTCAAAGGCTATGCCGCGGACCATCAAGGGATGCCCGGCTTTCACGATCGCACCTTCTTTTACATTGGTGATGAAGGACCTGACAGGGAAACGCGAGATGGGCACCGTCTTCTTTGGCGCGGTCCCGGCTGGCACGCACGCGCACGGGTTGTCGGGCACCCGATAGGCGCTCGTCATCCAGAAATTATCGAGGACGCTGTCCAGCACCGTGATCTCGTTCAGATGCTTCACCCAGTAGGTACCGAAATATCCGGGGACGATCAGCCGGACCGGATAGCCGTTCAGCATGGGAAGGTCGGCGTCATTCATCGAATAGGCCAGCATCACCTCACCATCCGCTGCGTGGTCCAGATCCAACGCCTTCGCGAAATCGGGAGTCGTAGGCAGGACGGGGACGTCCAGACCATCGAACCGTACCTGTCGCGCCCCCGCCTGGATGCCAGCCATGTCCAACACCGTCCGAAGTGCAACACCGCGCCACTTTGCGTTGCCCATCCCACCGTTGCCGAGCTGCCCACCGGCCACCCTGGGTGTAGAAAAAGCACGACTATTGCCTGAGCACTGGTTGACCGCGACATACTCGATGGGATCGAGCTTCCTGAGATCCGCCAGGCTGAACTGCAGCGACGTGTTGACCTTTCCCTTGACGCTGATCCTGAAGGTATCGGGATCGATCTCCGTCGGGATCCCTGCCAGGTGGTACCGCACGAAGAATGCGTCGTTGGGCGTGAGCACGCCGGCGTCGAATACTTCGAACGGTGTTTCGAGCTGCGGGGGCCGGGAAGTCTGCAGGATCAACGGGCGCTTCTGTGGGTACTGCGCCAGGGGACGGTCGCCGTTGGCGACCGGCAGCGTCACGCTCTGCGCAGCCAGCGCTGTTACGGCTCGAGCACTGAGCAGTGATCCGAGCCCCATCGTTCCGGCCGCGCGCAGAAACTCCCGACGCGCCCTGCGAGCCACCTCGTTCTCGTGTGTCATCTGTCCCCTCGCCCTTTAAGACTGTCTCTCTAGTACCTTCATCCCCGCCTGGGCGGATTCGCTGCCACTGCCAGGCACCCAGGAGGTACCTGCCAGCGGCACACCGGCCATCGCCGCCGCTTCGATAGTCAGCGCGGCAAGATCCTCACGCTCCAGGTGGTGCACATCCTGCTTCCCGCATGCCCGTGCAATCATGGTCAGCTCCATGTTCAGCGTCTTCAGGTAGTTCCGCACCCGTTGTGCACCGACTTCCGGTTGCAGCCGCTGCTCGAGCACCGGATGTTGCGTGGTGACACCGACTGGACAACGTCCCGTCTGACAGTGATGGCAGTACCCCGGCGCCGTACCTAGCCGGCGGTAGTCGGCTTCAGCCGACACGTGGGCGCCATCCTTGACGAAAGTGCTCGAATTGCAGCCCAGCGCCACCAGCACGCCCTGCCCGATCGAAACCGCATCCGCGCCCAGAGCAAGAGCCTTGCTGACATCCGCCCCGGTGCGAATGCCTCCGGAGACGATGAGCTGCACCTCCCCCTTCTTGTTCATGTCCTCGAGCGCGGCCACCGCCTGACGCACGGCAGCCAGGGTCGGAATTCCTACATGTTCGATGAAGGCCCACTGGGTCGCAGCGGTCCCTCCCTGCATGCCATCGACGACGACCACGTCGGCACCCGCATGGACCGCGAGCTTGACGTCGTGGAACACACGTGTTGCCCCGATCTTGACATAGATCGGCTTTTCCCAGTCCGTGATCTCCCGCAGCTCCTTGATCTTGATCGCCAGATCGTCAGGGCCGGTCCAATCCGGATGCCGGCAGGCGGAACGCTGATCGATGCCTTCAGGAAGGGTGCGCATGGCGGCCACCCGCGGGCTGACCTTCTGTCCCAACAACATCCCGCCACCGCCCGGCTTCGCACCCTGGCCGATGACGACCTCGATCGCATCCGCCTGGCGCAGGTCGTCAGGATTGAAGCCATAGCGTGACGGCAGACACTGATAGACGAGCGTCCTGGATGAGCGTCGCTCTTCCGGCGTCATGCCGCCGTCGCCGGTGGTCGTGGAAGTTCCCACCTCCGTGGCCGCTCGTCCGAGAGCTTCCTTCACATTCGCCGAGAGGGCCCCGAAGCTCATGCCCGCGATGGTAATGGGGGTCGCCAGCTCCAGCGGCCGCTTGGCGAAGCGCGTTCCAAGGACCGTCGTCGACGAGCACTTTTCCCGATAGCCCTCCAGTGGATAGCGCGACAGCGAGGCACCGAGAAACACCAGGTCATCGAAGTGGGGGACCCGGCGTTTCGCGCCCAGGCCGCGAATTTCGTACAGCCCGGTCGCTGCGGCGCGTTGAATGTATTGAATGACGTGCCGATCGAAGCCGGCGCTCTCCTCGAGCTGCAGACTGGCAGGCCCGTCGTCTTCGCCGGCGGCCGAAGTGGTCATATCGGTCCTCTATCTCGTCTTGATGATGTTCGTCAGTAAGCCTGATTGGCGTCGGCATTCCAGTGGTACAACGAGCGCGCGGACGCGACACGCTTGAACTCCCCTGCAGGGGGTGCGATCCCGGCTGCCGTGAGCAGCTCGCGTACTGCGTCCCGATCCCGTTCTGTCATCGGTTCGATGCGCGCATCGGCACCGAGTGAGCGGATCTCGCCCGCCACGTAAATCACGGCTTCATACAGGGAGTCACCCAGTCCCTCGGCGGCGTCCCCGCAGACGATCAGCCGGCCGGCCTGGGCCATGAAGGCCGAGAAGCTGCCCACACCGCCACCCACGACGATATCGGCGCCCTTGAGCGAAATCCCACAACGCAGACCGGCATCGCCGCGAATGACCAACAGGCCGCCGTGTGCCGAGGCCCCCGCTCCACCGCTGGCGAAGCCGTTGACTTCGACGCGCCCGGACATCATGTTTTCGGCCACTCCAGGGCCCGCATTGCCATGCACCCTGACCGTTGCCTGCTGGTTCATGCCGGCGGCGTAATACCCGGCATGCCCTTCGATCTCGACTCGGATGGGCGAGTCGAGCCCGACCGCCAAACTGTGGGCGCCATCGGGATTCTTTACGGTGATCGTCCCGACTCCGGTCAGCTCACCGTGCAGGAACTGGTTGAGCTCACGCACGGAACTGCGCTCGAGATCGAATACCTTCTCACCTGTCATCTGACTCATTGCACTGACCACGCGTAGACCTGTGCGGGCTTGGGCTCGAATACCGCGGCATTGCGGATGCCGGGCAAGTGAGCCAGCGAGCGGAACTCGGAGGCGATCGCGACGTATTCGTCGGTCTCGGCCACGACCGCCGGCTTGCAGGCGAAGGGATCACGCACGAGCGCGAGCTTCTCCCGCGTGCCCATCAGAAACGTGAAGAAACCATCGAAGTCGACGAAGGCGCGCTCGAGGGCCACTTCCAGATCGTCTCCCGAAGACAGACGCCAATGCAGGTAGCGGCAGGCCGCTTCCGTGTCGCAGTCGCTCTCGAATCGCTCACCCAGTTTCTCGAGCTTGCGCCGCAAGCTGCCGGGATTTGCCAACGAGCCGTTATGGACCAGACACCAGTCCTCCCCCGCCGTATACGGATGCGCGTTTTCGGGCGTCACGGCCGACTCGGTCGCCATACGCGTGTGACCGACCAGATGCGTGCCACTGAGCTCCTCGAACCCGTAACGTTGCGCGACTTCACTTGGTAGCCCGACATCCTTGTACAGGTCGATGCTGCGACCGGCGCTGAGCACGTGCACCAGCGGATATCTCGTTGCACACCAGTCCCGTGCTCGCGCCGGGTCGGTGCGGGTGGTCACGATGCAGTGGTTCGCCTTGCGGTCGAATTGCGCCTCACCCAGGAACCCGACGAGCTCGCTTTCGAAGCGTGGCCAGTCGAACGCCGGGTCGCCACAGTAGAGACTTACCTTGCGCCAGCCCTCCGCCACGGAGTCCGTAAAGACGGCCATTCCGGAGGAATCCGGTCCACGCTCGGTCATCCCGACCAACATCGGCACCATCAGCTCTCCCAGCCTGTGGCGCAGCGCGGCGTCCTTCAGCAGCAAACCGACAATCCCGCACATCCGCAGTCCTCCTAAAACATCTCTACGTAGCGCTGCGTTTCCCATTCACTCACGTGACGGGAATACTCGATCCATTCCATCCGCTTCAGCCGCACGAACTCCGCGGCGAGCCCCTTGCCGAGCCCGGACTGAATCACCTCATCCGCTTCCAGCGCGTCGAGCGCTTCAGTCAGTGACTGCGGCAGCAGCCGAACGCCCCGGTCGCGAATCTCCTGCTCCGTCCACTCGTACAGATTGACATTCAGGGGCTCACCGGGCTCCAGCCGCCGCTCGATGCCGTCGAGACCGGCCGCCGCAATGGCAGCCGTCGCCAGATAAGGATTGGCGGAACCATCGGGGAGGCGCAGCTCGATACGGCCGTACGGCACACGGACACAGGCGGTCCGATTGTTGTCGCCATACGCAATGTAGGCAGGCGCCCAGGTTGCTCCTGAGAGCGAGCGACCCACGACGAGGCGCTTGTAGGAGTTCACGGTGGGCGCGCACACGGCCGCGAGAGCGCGGGCATGGTGCAACAGGCCACCCAGGAACCAATATCCGAGCTGGCTCAATCCCAGCCCCCGCTTGTCGCTTTCTTCGTGAAAGGCGTTCTTTTGATCTTGCGTGCCAATCGACAAATGGAAGTGAGTGCCGGTACCGGTTCTGTTGGAGAACGGCTTGGGCATGAACGTCGCGATGGCGCCGTGCTGCTTGGCGATCTCGCTGGCGGCCATCTTGAAGAACACCATGTGGTCGGCCGACCGCAGCGCATCCGCATAGGTGAAATTGATCTCGAACTGGCCGTTCGCATCCTCGTGGTCGATCTGATAGACATCGATCCCGACGGCGCGCAGATGGCACGAGAGATCATCGAGAATGGCGCTGACCCGCGCCAGCCCCTTGTAGTCATAACAAGGCTTCTCTGCCGTATCGGTGGCATCGAACGGCGCGAGCCGGCCTTCGGGGGTACGCTGCAGCAGCATGAATTCCGGCTCTATCCCGGTGAACAGCGTATATCCGCGCTCCGCGTAGCGCCGCAGCTGGTTCTTCAAAGCCACGCGCGAATCGTAAGGATAGGGTTTGCCCTTTACGTGACCATCACAGGCGATACGCGCGAACCCCGGCATCCACGGGACATCGCTGAGGGTCGTCGGGTCGCCCACACCCATGAAGTCCGGACCGTGGGGACCCATGCCCAGTCCCCAGATGGCGAAGCCGGCGAATCCCGCACCGTCGCCAACCACCATGTCGTAGTGCTCGACGGGCACCGCCTTCGCCTTGGCAGAACCGTGGATGTCCACGAACTGTGCCAGCAGGTAGCGTGTCTTGTGCTCAGCGAAGAATCTCTTGGCCTCGTCAGGTGTCATGTGTCGCTCCCGATGACCGTGATGCCGACGCCGCGCCCCACCTCCAGCAGCGTCACCCAGAAATAATGTGCAAAGCTCGGATCGAGCCAGAGCGTGAGCGTCGATCCGGAGCGGTCAATGCTCGGCCACGCCACGACACCCACGCCAACCATCGATGCCAGAACGATCGGACCCGAGTCCGATCCGCCCGCCGTCAACAGCGGGACGAAATCCACGCTGCAGATCTGCCTGAGTAGAGTCTGGAGGCCCGTTCCACGCACACCGACGACTCCGTCCTGCCGCACGACGGGATACACCTCAGACGGGCAGGAGGATGAGCTCAATAGTTGCCATTGGCTCTGCACTCTCGCGGCGCCGCGATCTTCGAGCGCTTCTACGAGGAACTCGGACGTCGCCAGGCGCGCCACAAAGATGCCGCCTGCATCGACAACCGCGGAATTGGGCGCGTGCGGGACTGGAAAGCCGGCGGTCGCGAGCCACTCCCCTGCGCCCGGACCCTTGCAACCGAACCGGCTGCGGCGCGAAAGATCAGCCAACTGTAAGGCGGCAGCACCTTCGGCCACACCGTCAGCAGGCCCCTTCACCGTCAATGCAGACTCGAAGGGTGATCGCATCATGTCGGATCCGGCTGCCGCTGCCGCTCACTGCGAGGGTCATAGAAAGGAGTCTGTGCGACAGCAGCGGTGATGTTTGCGCCGCCATCGGTGCGAATACAAAGGTGCGTGCCCGATGCCACCCTGGGGGTCACCAGGGCGAGTCCGATACACCGCTCCAGCGTCGGCGACCAGCCCACACTCGTGACTCGACCGGCAATCTGGTCACCGTCGAGTACCAGGTGGCATTCCTTCGGGCGGCGCGCGGACTGGCCCGCCGGCGACGGTGGCAACGTGAAGCCGATCAGAGTCTGCCGCCGTGGCATCTTTTCCAGAATGCGCAGGCTGCGTTGTCCCACGAAGAACGGTTTGTCCATCTTGAGAGCCCAGGCCATGTTCAGCTCGAGGGCATTGGTCACACCATCGGTGTCCTGACCGACGATGATGTGACCTTTCTCGAGGCGCAACATGCGCTGCGCTTCGACACCAAAGGGAGCGACTCGAATCCTAGAGTCGTGAGCAAGCAAGGCGCGCCACACATCCGCAGCCTGCGAGGCCGGGAGATGGATTTCATAGCCGAGCTCACCCACGAAGCCGACACGCATCATCCTGCAGGGTGCGTCGGCAATCATTCCTTGCCGGACAGCCAGGTAGGGAAATGCCTGTTCGGCCAGATCGATATCCGTGTGCGGCCTCAGGACCGCGCGCGCCAGCGGACCGGCGAGATTGAATGCGGCGTAGTGACCGGTGAGATTGACCAGGCCGACTCGCAGGCCCCACCAGCTCGCCAGCCGGCCGAACTCGCGGAACAGAGTCGTCGAATTCCCGGTCGTGGTCGTGAAGTAAAAGCACTCCGGACCGAGGCGCGCGATCACGCCGTCGTCGACGACGATACCCGTTTCATCGAGCAGGATGCCGTAGCGGGTCATCCCGACACCCAGCTTGGCGAACCGGGCAGTGTAGATGCGCTCGAGGAATTCCGCGGCATCAGGGCCGCGAATCTCCACTTTACCTAGCGTCCCCACATCGATGATCCCAACGCCGGATCGCACGGCACGGACTTCATCCGCAATCGTATTGTCCCTGGATTTCCCGGCGACTTCGTAGTACTCCGGGCGCCGCCAATTGCCCGCACTCATCCAGACCGCACCCAACCGCGCATGCGTTGCATCGAGCGCGGTGCGCCGCTCTGGGGAGAAGCGTCTGCCGGCGAGGTGTGCGAGCGGCACGGGATGAAACATCGGACGCGCCGTGGTCGTGCCCAGTGTGTCGATGGATTCGCCGCGCACCTCCGCCAGGATGCGCAACGAATTCATGTTCGAGTGCTTACCCTGGCTGGGCCCCATTCCGACCGTGGAGAAGCGCTTGAGCAACTCGCTGCTATCGAAGCCCTCCTGGCAGGCGTTCACCAGATCCTTGATCTGCACGTCCTCATCGAAATCCACGAATTCCTTCCCGCCAGGGTGCGGAAAGATCGGGTACGGGTGCGTGGGGCATTCGCTCTCCAGATCGCGCCTGTGGGCGCCCTCCCCGGAGAATCCGAGCGCTGCCGCGGAGCGCTGACCCGCGTGCCGGCCGTCGGCGAGCCTGGCCTCGAACGAATACACTCCATTCACCTTTCCGCAGGCATGAATGCCCGCTGGAAGTGCGAACGGGACGAACTGCTCAACCGCTCGCTCGTACCTCATTCGAGCATTCGCCTGGTGCAGCAGTGCGCTGGCCGGAGCGAAGCCGACACTCATCCACACCCCCTCCACTTCGACCCTTCGGCTCGCACCGCCGGCCGTCGACTCGAACTCGAGCTCGCCGAGTTCCCCGCTGCGAGTCGCGATGGCCTCGATCGGCCGCACACCGAAATGGATCGGAATGCCCTGGCCTGCAACTTTGTCAGCCAGGGGCTGCGACACAACGCCCGGATGGGGGCGCAAATCGAGCACGGCGGCTACCTCGATACCGTGAGCCATCGCATCCAGCGCAGCTGCGTACCCTTGCACATTGGCTGTTAGCACCGCGACCCGGCGTCCGTCGCAGACCGCGTAGCGATAGATCAACCGCTGGGCAGCACTGGCGAGCATCACTCCCGGCAGGTCATTGCCGCGAAACACCGCCGGCTGCTCGTAGGCGCCCTGCGCGACGATGACACTGCGTGCGCGGATCTTCACCAGGCATTCGGGCGCAACGGCTGCAACCCAATGATCGGCGTAGTAACCAGCCGCGAAGGTATTGGTCAGTACACGGATGCGCGGATGTCCACGTACCTCTGCGATGAGGCCGACGGTTCGATCCGCAAGCCCGGCGACGCCGCCGCGAGCGTAGAGGCCACTGCCGCCGAGCGCGATGTTCTCATCGACCAGCAGTACGGCGGCGCCCTCGTTTGCGGCCGCCAGCGCGGCCGCGAGGCCCGACGGCCCCCCGCCGACGACCAGGACGTCGCAAAAGTCATAGCGCTTCGGCGTACTGAGAGCGGAAGCTGTGAGATCGACCTCACCCAACCCCGTCAGACTGCGAAACATCCGCTCCCAGCGGGGAAACCAGCGTCTGCTGTGAAAGGCCTTGTAGTAAAAGCCGACGGGCAGGAAGGGCGCGAGTCGGTTCAGAAATGCGAGACGATCGCGCACCAAGCCGCCGCGTGTATTGACCGCCGCGATGTCCCACCCCTCTTCGACCTGCACGATGTCGGCGCGCATATTGGGGATACTTCGCCCCGCGCAGTGCACCTGCATCATGGCGTTCACGTCGTGCCCGCCAGCGCTCAGCACTCCGCGAACCCGGTGGTACTTGAACGATCGCCCGAGGATGCGTACGCCGCTGCCAATGAGCGCCGATGTAATCGTGTCGCCCCGATAGCCGCGAAATCTATTACCTTCGAACGTAAATTCCACCGGAGCACTGCGGTCGATCAGCTCGCCTTGCACCGCGGGGAGACGGCTCATGAGGGCTGTCCGGCCTGAAACAGAAAAGTCCGCTGTATCGTGTCGGTCGCCGTATCGCGCTCAGCGATGAACCAGACACCGCTGGGTGTGTGGCACCACCACTCCAGCTTCACTCCAGGCGTCGAATCGCGATTGAATACGTAGTCGGACCATGGCACATCGTCGACCGTGTTTGGATCTGGTGTGTTGCGGAGCTCGCCGCCATAGACAAACTCGCTGATCGCTCTCGGGCCGTTGACGGGGCAAGTCATGATCTTCATGTGCCGTCAGTGTCCCACCGAGGCAGCGCCCTTCTCACCGGTCAGGGCGTAGCGCGCAAAGCGGTCGAACGAAAAAGCCCTGATCAAGGGATGAGCTTCATCCCGTGCCACCGTGTGACTCATGGTCTTGCCACACACCGGGGTCGCCTTGAACCCCCAGGTACCCCACCCGGAATCCAGGTAGAAACCGCGCACCGGCGTCACGCCCATGATCGGAGCGAAGTCGGGCGTCATGTCTGCCATCCCCGCCCACTGGCGGTTGACCTTCACGTCCGCCAGGAAGGGAAACAGGTCCAGCATGTGCGCCGCCAGCGACTCGGCGAAGTCGAGGGTCGAGCGCGTGGAGTGCAGCTCATAGGGATCGAGCGATGCACCCATGACCAACTCGCCGCGAGCACTCTGGCTGACATAGACATGCAGTGACGCCGAGACAATGATCGGGTCGAGCCATGCCTTCACAGGCTCGGACACCATCGCCTGCAGCGGATGAACGAAAATGGGGGAACGCAGACCGACCATGTTCAACAGCCGGGGTGTGGCTCCGGCCACGGCACACAGGACTTTGCGGGTGGCGATCCTGCCCCGATTGGTGCTGACCGCCGTGACGGCAGGGCCGGACTCGCCGTTCTCCAGTTCGATGCCAAACACCTCAGTGTTCTGATGCAGCTCCACGCCGCGTCGGTCGGCGCCGCGCCCATAACCCCAGGCGACCGCGTCATGGCGTGCAATCGCCCCCGGCGCGTGATACAGGGCGCCGACTATGGGGGCGTGCCCGGCACAGGTGAGATCTATCATCGGAATCGCGTCCTGCACCGCCTTACGGTCCACGACCTCGCTCGCGATTCCAAAATGCTTGTTGACCTCAGCCCGCCAACGCATCGTGCGCAACGCCGCGTCCGTATGCGCAAGGGTGAAGTGGCCGCGCGTCGAGTAGAACAGGTTGAGATCGAAATCCTGCGACAGGTCCTGCCACAGGCGCACACTCTCGTCGTAGAACTGCACGCCTTCGGGCGTCAGGTAGTTCGATCGGATGATGGTCGTATTGCGCGCGGTGTTACCTCCACCGAGGTAACCCTTCTCCAGCACGGCGATATTGCGGATACCGTGATCCCGGGCGAGATAGTAAGCCGCGGCGAGGCCATGCCCGCCGCCGCCTATGATCACGACGTCGTAGCTCGTCTTCAGACGGTCGTGCCGCGTGAACATCCGTGGCTCCGGATGCTTGCGCGACAGTGCAAATTTCAGGAGTCGTAGGGGCATTCAGGTGATGCAGACCGCATCCTGTTTGGATACTGGATACTCATCCCGGTTGTGCGGCGGCAGATAGATACCATAGTATTTACCTGCATGCAAACCACTTGCATGGCACGCACCTGGACCGCGCGGCGCTCTTACGAAGGTTGCATCGCCCAGCACTGATGCGTCGTAAAATCCCCGCGCCGGGCCCGAATTCAGGAGGAACCTGTGTCCAAGCGTGATCGTCCGAGCGTCCACCGCAGATCTGCGGTTGGGCCGGTTGAGGTCGTAGATCAGCCCACGGCGGCAGCTACCGCCGACGCCTCCGCAAGCATCGGGCGCGTTGCGCGGCGGTTGCGCGAGGATCTCGGACTGACCTTGGCGAACGTCGCCCAGCGTGCCGACATCAGCCCCGGGATGCTGAGCCGCCTGGAAAACGGACAGGTCAGCCCGAGCCTCGAAACCATCGTCGCGCTATCCCAGGTTCTACGTGTGCGCCCGATGGTGCTCTTGCAGGAAGTGGGCGCTGTTGAGGGGGACGCGCAACACGTGCCCGGCGGTCAAGGGCTGGAGGTCGTTCGCCGCGGTACCAAGCGCGGCCATACCTATCATCTGCTGGCCGCGCAGCGCGGCCCGCGCAAGGTATTCGAGCCATTTCTGGTCACCCTGACCGACAAGAGCGAGATCTTCCCGGGATTCCAGCATGCGGGCACGGAGTTCATTCATATATTGTCAGGCGAGATTCGCTATCGGCATGGCAAGGACAGCTATCTGCTGAAAGAGGGCGACTCGCTCACCTTTCGCGGCGACGTCGCTCATGGCCCCGAACGACTGCTACGCGTACCGATCCGGATGCTGTCGATCATCATTTACAGTAACAACGAGCCCGATTGAGATCGGCGGAACTCGCCGATCGCACCTACTGGTGCACGGCCGGTATAGGTGGCGGACCCCCTGCCACCGGACGGCGGGACCAGCTCCCGGAGGCGGGCCGCCAAAGCCACCCGGCCACAGCCGTGCGTTCTCCCTGGTGGCCTACCCACGGGAAAGCCAGGAGATGGTTTTCCACGCGCAGTCTATCCTCCACAGCCCTCTACAGCGCCGCCCAACTCTCGAACCCCGCCTCGTGCGCAATGATTTCCTGCGCCTCGCCGAGCGAAAAACCATGCTTCAGGATCTGCACATCCGTCAGGTCACGGTAGCGCAGCAGGCCGCGAATTCGGCCACCAATGGAACGGTTTCCTTCGCGGTGCCAGCGAACAAGCTGCTTCGCCTGCTACCCCCTGCTAGGGAAACAGGAGCTTGTAGCTCCGCAGGTCCTCCTGAAATGCGTTGCAGCGAACGAAGATCTCGCGCAACGCGGGTCTAGGCTGCGAATAGCCGAACGCCGCGGTCCAGCGTTGGATTCGGTGCAGCACGCTCAGCAGCGCCTCGGCGTCTCGATGATGACTCAGGGCCTTCAGCGGCAGCAGATAGTCTTCGCGGTAAACAGTCGGAATGATGATACGGCTGCGTTCACCGGCGCTGAGCATGCAATTCATGGCCAGGCGCGCCGTCCGGCCATTTCCATCGATAA
>Ga0070681_10000293_pt1 | contig 40403 bp, 24 predicted proteins | sample KBSC83BmetaG_FD_65650 | JGI IMG/M metagenome (GOLD analysis project Ga0070681, IMG submission 65650) | Corn rhizosphere microbial communities from Kellogg Biological Station, Michigan, USA - KBS C8-3B metaG | ecosystem: Host-associated > Plants > Roots > Rhizosphere | place: USA: Michigan...
GATTGATCTCAGTTCCTTGATAGTGTTCCGGTAGGGCGTTCCTGCGCGTCTTCTAGCACTCGCCTCGGGTTGACGCCCTGGTTGACCCTCTCCGGTTGCTCCCGTAAAATATGACTTCGATCCTCCGGCAGGCCTAGACAGTCCCCGGACATACCAAATAAAGGCATTTACCTTAATGGCAAACCATTTTTCTGCGCTCAAACGTGCCCGTCAGACCGAACGTCGCACCGACCGCAACCGCATGAACACCTCGCGGCTGCGCACGGCCCTGCGCGACATGCGCGAAGCTCTGGCGAAGGGTGACAAGGCTGCCGCTGAGCAGACCTATCGCAAGACCGTCTCCGCCCTCGACAAGGCCATCCAGAAGGGTGTGTTGCACGAGAATACCGCTGGACGTTATAAGTCCCGCTTGGGTGCCCGGCTGGCAGCGTTGAAGTAGTTCTGCGAGCGACCGCCGCTCGGTACGATCGTAGTTTCTGAATCCTTGCAGCGAGAATCCTCTGCTCCGTCAGCTTGGAACTCCCGACTAGCCACTGACCACTGCGTTCCTGTACGCTCTTCGCGAGTACGGAGGACGGCATGGTTTCTCTTCCCACAGACTTTCACAACAACTTCCTGATCATTCTTCGTTTGATCCATCTTCTGGCGGGCATCACCTGGATCGGCCTGCTTTATTTCTTCAATCTCGTGAGCACGCCGGTCGCGAAGGAAATCGAGTTAGCCGCCCGCGTCAAGGTCTACCCCAAACTCATGTTGCGGGCACTCTGGTGGTTCCGCTGGTCCGCGTTTCTGACGGTGATTGCGGGCTTGATGTATTGGGGCGATATGGTGCACGGAGATGCTGCCGGGGCGCACGCAACCTCGGGCCCGGCCATGGGCAGCTTCTTCGGCATTTGGACGGCGGTCTGGGCGATCCTCTATGCGTTGCTGATCCCAGGCAAAGGGATCCTCAACAAAGGGCCCGTGCTCGGCGTCATCGTGGCGGTCGTCGTGATCGCTGCCTCCTGCCTGTTCCTGCGCATCAACAATCACGGCTGGGAGAGCAATAACCTTCTGGCCATCGGGATCGGAGGAGGAATCGGCTGGGTGCTGATGCTGAATGTCTGGGGCATTGTGTGGCGCATTCAGAAGCGCTTGATCGCCTGGACCCAGGCGAATGCCGAGAACGGCACTCCCCTGCCCGAACGCGCACCAGGAATGCAACGCATGGCCTTCCTGGTTTCCCGGATCAGTGCATGGCTGACCATTCCGCTGCTATTTTTCATGGCCGTCGCCAGCCACTATCCGATGTTCGTGCGATAAAGAATCTCGTGGGAATTAATCGGGCCGCCACTCTGCCCCAATCCCCAAAAAACAAAACCCGTGAGCCGAAGCCCACGGGTTTTTTGAGTTCAGTAGGAGATCCGCTTAGAAAGTCAGCTTCGCTCCAACCTGTATTTGACGAGCCGAGGTCGTACCGTCCGGCTGGGATAGGGTATCGGTGATCAGGCCGAAGTTCGTACTGGTGATGCCATTCACCGGGTTGTCGAACTGGGGGTGATTGAAAATGTTGAAGCATTCCACTCGCAGTTGCAGTCTCACCCGTTCCCCAAAATTGGTGCTCTTAGCCCAAGCCAAGTCGAAGTTTACGAAGCTCGGACCATAGAAGTTATTCCGTCCGACCGTGCCCGGGCCCACATACGTTGGCGCACCGCTACCATCGGTTCGACCTGAGAAGGCTCCGGCGTTGCTAAACCAGATCTTCTCGCCGATCGCAGCTGGGGTTGTCGCGTAGGTGGTTGCTCCCGGGGCGTTCTGGTCATAGGGATTTTGCCCCGGAACCAAGTCAGCACGACCGCTCAGCCCAGTTCGTTCCATGTCTGTCGAACTGTAAATGTCAAAGGGATGTCCCGTCTGCCAAGTGGTGATGCCGGAAAACTGCCAGCCCTCAAAGATCTTTCCCGCCACACCATGGTTCAGGACGCCTTTGCCTTTTCCAAACGGCATTTCGTAAATGTAGTTCACCACCAAGCGGTGCCTGATGTCGTAATCCGAGTTACCACGCTCCTCCCCCAAGTTCCGCGAATTTCGGGGAAAGGTTCGGTTTCCGGCGGCCGGAACCAACGGATCAGGTGCGTCGTCAATGGAGTGAGCCCAGGTATATGCGCCTTCAAGTTGCAGACCGTGGCTCATCCGGTGAGTAAATTTCGTCTGTAAACCGTTGTAGATCCCATTACCGACAGACCGTTGGTAGAAGGGCTGGAAAAGCGCATTGTTGTTCACAGCATTAAAGGGAAGCACTCCAAACTCTGCACCAAAATAAAGGTTCGTGAACGCTACATCGTCCGTGGTGCATCCGGTCGTGTTGAGAGGATTCCCCGGCTGACAGATCGAGAGCAATCGCTTGACGAGCGCCGGGTCGGGCGGATTCCCATCCACTTGCCGATAAAGATGGTGGCTTTCTGCTCCGACGTAGGCGATATCAATAACATTGCCGCCCGGCAATTGGCGCTGAATGTCCAAATTCCAGTTATTGCTAACCAGGTTCGGGAAGTTGGTATCAAAAACGACAGGCCCTAGCCCAGTTTCATCGGCAACGGTTGCCGAAGGAGGCTGAGGAAGGGATGGTGGGGCAACAGGCAGGACGCCACCCGTAACCACGTTGAACGGGAAGTCGAAACGATCCTGCTCGAATGGTGGATTGCCACGAGCGTTTCCGAACAGGTTTCCAAAGACGCGGTCATGGAAGATTCCAAAGGCACCACGAACGGCCGTCTTACCATCGCTCCACGGATCCCAGGAAATACCGAAACGCGGCTCGATGTTCGAGTAGTCCTGCTTGTAAAGCGAGTGCCCGGTTCCCGGGCCAACGGTGGTGAATGTTACCGATTGCCCCGTCTGGAACGAACTTGGGTCCGTCAGTAGGTTCGAGAAGTTCGCATTTTCCTCGTACGGCACTCCATAGAGTTGGTAACGGAGGCCGTAGGTCAGGGTGAGATTGCGCCGGACCTTCCAGGTGTCCTGCCCATAGAAGTCGTATTCGTGCTGCCGGAACAGTTTGTTATCGGTCGCCTTTCGAACCCCGTTCTTGTCATAGAATTGGCCGGCCAGATCCTCCCAAACGAAGCCATATAGGGCAGAGGCCGCGTCTTCGAGCTCTGCGCTGTCGACGATATGTCCGCTGCCGTTGGTGGGAGGATCGATCAGACTGACTCCGTCGCCGGTGAATGCATTCAGCGACAACTGGCGCCGTGAGAGGAAGTTGTTCGGCCCTTGCTCGCCCACGTTGCGGAAATCGGCACCAAACTTGAACAGGTGCGATCCCCTCGACCAAGTAAGATCGTCGCCGTAGCTCAGGGTTCCGGTCCTGCGCCATTGGTCGTTGGCAACCAGGTTCGTGCATCCGAAGCTGGTAAATGGCCCCATGTTGTAGTCAATGCCATTTCCGAATTGGTCTAACGGGCTGACACTATCCAGAACACTCGTCCCGTCGCAGCCAAAGAAAGCAAACAGCCTGTTCCAGCCGAATACAAAGTCATTGATGAGCGTCGGCTTCAAAGTCGAAGTCAGGTGTGCGTTGGCGCCTTGAGTAATTTGCTTACTGTTGACCCCGCCCACCGCATTCGGGAGGATCTCATCGTGAAACGGATTGGGATCGAAGGAGTGGTTGTAGGCATAACGCATGCTGAGGCTGTGCTTCGACGTGAACTGGTGATCAATCTTGACGATCGGGTTATACGCGTCCAGCCTCGACGAACTCGGGAAGTGGACGATCCCGCTGATACCATCACTCGATTGCGTAGCAGTCGGGTAGAGATCAAAAATGCTCTGCATCCTCGGATCAATCGGAAAGCCACCAGGATTGTTAACCCCACTGGGGCTGAGATCTACGCCAACCGTAGACGGTTGCCCGGTCGTAAGGTCCGTGCCGGTGAATTGAAAGATGCCGGTATTTGCACCTGAAATGGACTGTTTGAACGCCGCGGTCGGAGCCACAACACTTTCCGTCAGCGTGGTGCGGAAACGTTGGAACTCGCTGTCCACGAAGAAGAACGTCTTGTTTTTGATGATCGGCCCTCCGAAATTGAACCCGAATTGATTGCGTACGTACGGGTTCATTGGGTTGAGCTGACCAGAAGCCGGATCCACGCGCGGATTGAACCAATCCCTCGCCCCTCCAAAGCTATTCCAACGTCCGAATTCGCGCACCCCTCCATGAAATGCGTTTGTGCCGCTCTTGGTCACCACATCAATAATCGCGCCCGTGTTCCGTCCGTATTCAGGATTGAAGTTGTCCGTGATGACCCGGAATTCCTGCGTCGAGTCCGGATTCGCGGAGAGAAGTCCATCGGGAATTCCCGGGACGGAGGTGTCGTTGTTGTCGACGCCATCGAGCAGGAAGTTGTTGTTGCGGTCACGCCCCCCGTTCACCGAAAATCCACCATTTGCATTGGTCTGAGACGTCCCTGGCGAGAGAAGCACAAGGCTATAGGGATCGCGCGTGATCAGCGGAAGCTCTTGCATCTGGCGAGAGTCGACAAGGTTGCTGACCTGCGCAGTTTCCAAGTCCACCGGCGGGAGCTCATCTCCTCGAACCTGAACCTCTTCGGAGGTCGCTCCTGCCTCCAGTTCCGCGTTCACGCTCATTGCCTGCGCTACCGACAGACTGACCTTGTCCACCTTGAATGTCCGGAATCCGTTCTTAGAAATCGTCAGTGAATATGGGCCCGGAGGCAATGTCGGCAGGGAATAACCACCTGTGTCGTTAGTTTTTACTGTGCGCGCCTGATTGGTGTCGAGGTTCGTCACCACCACATCGGCGTCCTGAACGACAGCACCGGACTTATCCGTCACAGTTCCCTGAATGGAACCGGTTTGGGCGTGGCCTAGGACTGAAGCCATCAGTGCCACCACACTAAGACGAAGGGCGAATTTAATGCGATTCATTACTCCTCCAAGAAGGCGGTTAACTACTGAGCAGGTGGGAACAGCGCGAGAGAAAGGTAGGCGCTCACGCGCTCTTGCGGGCGAATGGTATACGGCCAAGGTCATTAAGGCTAAGTGTTCAATCCTCAAGGTGCAACTTGCACGCCAAACGTGCTGCAAGTGATTTCCTATAGTGTTTCAGCAGCTTAGACAATTGTTTTACAAAATCGTTAGCTTGGAATTACCAATATTGGTACATGGGCCTATGAAAATATGGATGGGATTGATTGTGTAGCCCTAACGGCGCGCCCCTTGCTTTGGGCTGCCTCCCTTTTTGATTTGTTGTCGAATGCGCCCCCAAGAGTCTGGCACGAGCTCGGTTGGTCGATTTTGCGATTTCGCCATGACCCAAATTATGAAGGTATTCTGAGGGCGTTTCCAAAACCCAGCCTACAAAACGAAAAAAGGGAGCCGTTTCCGGCTCCCTGAAGTTTGTTTCCGTAGACGCGTCTTTAGAACCTGAAGGCCAGGCCTAAACGAATGTTTCGGGCAAGTTGGAAGTAATACGGCTTGCCGTACGCGCTGTTAACTGCAGTCGATATGCAACCAATTGAGGCTCCACACGAGCTTCTACGATCATTCATCAAACCCTGAACGTTGTAGGGATGCATCGCTGCCGAATAGAAGAAGTCCGCACTCGCGATGGAGCATTGCGGTACTTCGGTTGACCCGGAAGTGCCACGTGAACATACGGCACCCGGATTCGTCGGGGGTAGGGTCAAATACTGGCCCGCTCCCGCAAGATCCAGCGAGGTTATGTCCTGGTTGAAGACGGTCACTGATCTCTGGTTGAACAAGTTGGTCGCATTAATCGTGAAACTCAGCGACTTCGACTCAGTGATCTTGAAGTTCTGCGTCAGGTTGAAGTCCGTCTGGACATACCACGGAGTACGGCGTGTGCGCGGTGCACTCATGGTTACAACACCGGTCGATGGATCCTGCGAAGCATCGACCCACTTCCCGCGGTCCCACGCGTAAACAGCCCAGAAGGTGTTAGCCCCCACATCAAGATAGCTGGACATCGGCGACCCGCTATAGAAGTACTGGAACGCGCCAAAGTCGGTGGAGAACTTCTTGAGCCAGCTGAGTTCGTAGTAGCCATACCCCTTGAACGTGTTTGGTCTGTCGGTCGGCAGCAAACCGCTCGATGATCCGCCGAACGAGTTGTATTGGAAATAGGGCTCGTCAAAGGCACGACTGTTATTGGGTGAGCTGCGTCCGCCCTGCTGACCGTCCGAGATGTCGGAACTAGTCAGGCCAGTGTAGTTACCGCGCAGCTTGCTGTAGGTGTAAGAGAACATCCCCGCGAAGTGATGGGCGCTGCTTGGCGATTTCGTCAAGCGGAATTCCACGCCGTCATAGCTTCGGGCAGCCGGCACCATGTGATCTGGGACACAACCTGTGCCAGTACATGCGGGCCGAATGAAGGCCGCGTTCTGGGGCAGGTCCGGTTGGTAGAGGTAGTTGTAAAAACTGGTGTAAGTTTTTTCAACACCCAGACCGGGGTTGCCGATCACAAAGGTTTCATTGCCGTTGCTAAAGATCGAAGAATCTTCGATCGCTGCATCGAGGCGACGCCTGTCGTAACGAACTTCCAAAGCCAGGTTCCTTCCCAGAGCGTAGTCAATTCCCGCAACGCTCTCGTGTTGATGGAAGGGCTTTAGCCCAGGTGTCACAGCGGTTGAGGTGAGTTCGCAATTCGAGCACGTTGTTGGGAAGGTGCGGTTATTGACATTCTCGATGAAGGTCATTCCCGCCGGCGTGCTGCCGCCAGCCCAGTTCGCTCCCGTCGCGGTATCCGTTGCATCGGCGCCCACACAGAACCGGCCGGCGCTGTTCAACGCAGGCACGATCGAACTCAGGTTTGAGGTATCTAACGTGTAAATGCAGTCGTTCCAGTACTGGCCACCGAAGGAGCTAATGGCCACGTTGAGTTTCATGATGTCGTAAAACTGGCCGTAGTCACCAAAGACCTTCAGTCTGCCATCACGAAACACGTCCCAAGCCACGCCGAATCGGGGCGCAACTTTCTGGTTCCACCCGAAATTGATCGGGTTGGACTTTAGTGCCGCCGTGGTACTTGCGGGCAAGTACTCCTTATCGAGCCGGACGCCAAAATTCAGAGTGACGCCGTGCCCCATCGTCCATGAGTCCTGAGCAAACAATCCATGGTTGAAGCTGGTCACATTGCCACCCGTGCCGAAGTCAGAAACAGTCGCGTATCCGAATTGACCTCCACAGTCTGAGGCCTGCGGGGGATTGCTGCCGGGGACTTGGGTCCAAACAAATTGATTCACGCAATTGTTCGCGCCGGTGGCGGTTAGAACCGAATAACTATTCGCGCCCACGAAAAGCTGGACATCGGGCTCACTATACGTCTGCGAAATGTCGTTCTGCAGCCGGTTCAGCTGGTAGCCAAACTTGAAGTTGTGAGTTCCCTTCCACCCACTCTTAAAGAAGGCCAAGTCCTGATCGAACTGGATGGCCTTGTTTCTGTTCTGCCGAGTGTAGAACTGGCTGAATGGATCGGTTTGGGTGTTTGACGGTAAAGCAAGTGAAGCGGGCAGCGGATTGCCCCCGTTGTCGTTAACCGGAGTCGCGCAAGGATTTCCGGTGCACCCCGGAGTCTGCCACAAGAACAATGTTCGGTCAGTCGGATACCCGAAATCGTGATAGTTCTCGTAGTAGTAGCCGTACCGAGTGGTAGCGACGGTGTGGGGGTTAATTGTAATGTCCGCCCCGAAGTTCATGGTCTGATTTGGTGCGGTGTACCCAATAGTGTGGGCAAATGCAGACGGAGGATTGCCGGCATCGACGTTCACCAGGTTCGGATCGGTTGCGTCTCCATGAGGGAGCAACCCGTTTTGGCGTTGGTACTGGTACAACCACGACGCGAACAGGCGAATCTTCTGAGTTGCCACCGCATCCACACGACCGGTGGTGTAGTAGGTGTTTGTGTTTTGGCTGAAAGGAACCCTACCACCAGCTGCCGGCACACCAGGGAAACCGCAGGCCGGCTGCCCTAAGGCTGTACAGCCACCGCTATCGGGCCCATACGTCACCCATCGCTCCGAACGATCAAACTCCGGATTAAACCCGACGAAAGCAAAGATTCGATTCTTGATGAGTGGTCCACCAAAGGTGAATCCCGGGAAAACGTTGCTCTTGTGGTAACGCTGAGGCTGGACGAACTGCGTAGCATTGTCGATGAACCCTTGAGAATAGGGGCTCGTGCCGCCAAGGGCAGCGGGAGCATCCAGAAACCCGCCTGGATCATACCGGTGATACTCCTGTGGGCTTCCGTCCATCCCATCGTTTTCGAATGTCGTGAAGAGCGATCCGTGATAGGCATTGCTGCCCTTCCTCATAATTACGTTCACGACGCCGCCAAGCGCGCCGCCGTGCTCAGCTTCAATACCCGAGCTCTTCACCTGTACTTCCTGAATGAAGTCGAAAGGAACGTTCGTATGTGAATATCCACCGATCAGGTTCGCGGTCTCCTGACCTTCGACGAGATAGGAGTTCTCGCCGTCCGATGCTCCTGCTACCGAGAAGCCATATGCGCCACCGTTGGTCGTGCTTCCCGGAGGGGCACCGCCGGTCCCATTCGATCCAATGTTGTTGCCTTCTAGAGGTTCGTTACGCGCTGAAGGAGCGAACTGAATCACCGACTGGAATGAACGTCCATGCGGAACATCCTGGATCACATCCTCGGTGATATTGGTCATCGTGTGGTTGGAGGTGACATCAATCACCGGAGCTTCGCCGCTCACTTCAACCACACTCTCGGCTCCGCCAACCTGCATCGAAACATCCAAACTGGGCAGGTGTCCGGTGGCGAGAACGATGCCGTCATGCTTGTAGGTTGCAAAACCCTGCGCTCTGACCGTCACGTTGTAGGTGCCCGGAGGCAGGTTGGCGAAACGATAGTAGCCCGCTGAGTCGGTTGTGGTTTGTTTATCCCCTACCAGGACGTCCCCGGTAACCACGACCGTGGCTCCGGACACAACCGCGCCGGATGGGTCCTTCACCGTTCCCTGTAATCCGGCGGTCGTTTCCTGGGCAAGAACACTCGTTGCAATACAAAGCAAAAGTGCTACCAGGAAAAAGGTAAATATTGATTTGCGAAAATAGTTCATCGAATCCTCCCGCTTGTGCGGTTCATCTCCTGACCTGAAAAACAAATTGCCTGAGAGTGCTACAAAAAGACGGAGAGTCTTTGCAATTCAAGATTGCAACTCTGATTCCAGAGACTCCGAAATGCGATGAGCATATTAATCAGGTACTTAGGACTTTTGCAAGGAATATTGCTTATTGCAAATACCGTATTCTGGATTCAAGAATAAAAGCTGTATATGGAAAACTGTATAACCTCCGGCAGCCACTGGACTTAACACGCTGCCCTCATCGGGCCCGGTGTTACAATCCTCGCTTCTTGATGCCCAAAAATGTGCCCATTAGAGACGGCATTCGCCCCATTCCCCTGCTCGACCTGAATCGGCAATACCTCCTGATTCGGCCTGCGGTCCTCTCGGCAATCGAGCGGGTTTGCTCCTCGCAGCAGTTTGTACTTGGCCAAGAGGTCGAAGCTTTCGAACAGGAACTGGCCGCCTATGTCGGCGCGGCCTACGCAGTCGGCTGCGCATCCGGCACCGATGCCTTGTGGTTGTCTTTGGCGGCGGCAGGAGTTGGGCCGGGCCACCGGGTGATTACCTCTCCTTTTAGTTTCTTTGCCTCGGCGAGTTCGATTGTGCGCGCCGGAGCCGAACCTGTCTTTGTGGATGTCGATCCCGGATCCCTGAATCTGGCTCCTGCCGAGGTGCGCAAGGCCCTGTCGAACGCGAGAAGCAGTCAGGGATCCAGAATCAAAGCGCTGCTGCCTGTCCACCTTTATGGTCAGTGCGCGGACATGACTGCGTTTGAGGAGATCGCGGCTGAATTCGGTCTCGCTCTCATTGAAGACGCCGCCCAAGCCATTGGTGCCCGCTGGGAGGAAAGGGCGGCCGGATCGATTGGCCTTGCGGCTGCCTTCAGTTTTTACCCCACAAAGAACTTGAGCGCGTACGGGGAAGCAGGAATCGTAACCACGAACGACGCCGAGATGGCCGCTCACATGCGCCGGTTGCGGAATCACGGGAGTCCGGAGCGATATCGGCACGTCGAATTCGGCTGGAATGCACGCATGGACGCAATCCAGGCGGCCGTACTGCGCGTCAAGCTAAGACATATCGATCCGTGGAATCGAAGCCGACGGAAGCACCGAGACACCTACGACCGTCTTTTTCAAGACGCGGGTTGGTTCGAGGGACGGGTTCGCCCGCTCGAGACCTCCACCCACGCCTTCCACGTTTCCCATCAATACGTGATTCGTTCCCCGCGACGGGACGAGTTGCGCGCTTTTTTGGGTTCGCGGGGAATCGCAACCGAGGTGTACTATCCGCTTTCGTTGCATTTGCAGCCTGTCTTCTCCTATCTCGGCTACAAAGAAGGAGATTTGCCGGAAGCCGAGAGGGCGTCGAGGGAAGTGTTGGCCCTGCCGATGTTTCCAGAGTTGACCGAAGAGGAAATCGAGCGGGTGGTCGGGGCAATTCGAGAGTTCTACGGTTAAGATCAGCCTACCCGCCGGACAATCGGCGTGTTCATCTTGTACCTGCGCTCGGTGAGTGGGCCGTCTGGATTCTTCGAGTCCTTCCCGCGAAGAGTGAACGTGGGCAGGTCGCCTTCCTTGCCGAAATCCTCGTGCGAAATCGTGACCGGCAGGATGCCATTCAGCCTCTCGCGATACGCGGTTTCATAACGGTGTCGCTTCAGGTTCCAGGTAAACACCCGCGCCTGGTTATAGTCGAAGGGCAGTCCATCTTTGGGTTCTGAAAGAAGCATCAGGAACTGCGGCACCTGCTTATCACCATCTTTTACCTGGTCGAGCACGAAGCAGGCGATAATGCGCTGGCCCTCGGCATATTGGGCGACCTCAAGCGGTACATCAATGTCAATCAGGCGGGCGAGCACCCATCCGACGTGATCTTGGGCGTCGCGAACGAGCCACCAATCCTCCATCGGGGGATTGGCGTCTTTAGCCACCGCAGGCTTTACGCCACCTGGCAATACCCTCTCAACCGCCTCCCGCTTCATGACGGACAGCTTTGCGCCTTGGGCCACCTGATAAAGATGTTCCGTGTCCCGGCCGGGTTCGACATGCAGGTTGGTGTCGTTGCGCGTCACCGCCGTGCCTGCGACCGGCGCGTCTTTTGCATCCTTCGCCAACTTCTGGAAGGACTTGTAAACTTCCTCGTTCACCAGGTAGCGCTGCTCGACCCAGCCTTCGACGCCATTTGCGAGCCTGATTTTGGCAAATCGCTTTTCGCGCTCGACCACTTCCACGCGGTCGCCGTTCTTTGCCGCTCCAACTTTGTTATAGACCTGTGCGAGTTGATCGCGGAGAATGACCTGCGGTGCGGACACGTAGTCGACTTCGAGGACTCGTTGTCGATGCCGGCCGCAGGCGCACATCAATCCTGCCGCGGCCATTACCAGCAATAACAATCTAGCGGGAGGTTTCACCGGAATGAATGCTCATCATAACCCAGCCCGGCCCGGGCGCTAGTTACGAATGGTGTAAGGGTCAAGCGATCGTCACTCAGGATTCAGGAATTCAGCCGAACCCTTGTTCTCAAACCTAGCCCGATCCGGCAAGCCTCGTCGTCACCGGCTGGAAGGACGGCCCAATTGTTTCACAAAATTCTCTCGTGCACGTATCCGCTGGCGCTGAGGGCGGACAGTAGCTCCGCAATGTGGTCAGGACCGCGGGTCTCCATGGTGATATCGATGGCCGTGTCGCCTAGGTTCACGCCGTAGTATGCCCGGTCATAAGCCGTTTCGACGATATTCGCCCGATGCTGGGCCAGAATCCCGGTCAAGCGGTGGAGGGCACCGGGATAGTCGGGAAGATGAACCCGGAGCCGCACCAGACGCCCGTCTTTCACCAGACCGCGTTCCATGATGCGCGAGAGCAGGCTGACATCGATGTTGCCGCCACCAACGAGCACCGCGACTTTGTTCCCGACAAGCGACGTCTTGCGGTTGATGAGCGCCGCAATCGCAGCCGCGCCTGCGCCTTCGGCGAGCGTTTTCTCGCGCTCGAGTAGGAGAAGGATGGCGTTTGCAATTTCTTCTTCGTCGACGGTGACGATCTCGTCCACGTATTTCTGAACGAGGCGAAGGGTTTTCTCTCCCGCGCGGCGCACGGCGATGCCGTCGGCAATGGTTGCGGCTGGACTTAGCGTCACCGGTTGCCCCTCGGCGATCGCCACTTTCATCGACGGCAATCGTGCCGGCTGCACGCCAATCACCCGCACTCGCGGATTGCTTTCCTTAATGGCGCAGGCCACGCCCGATATCAGTCCGCCTCCCCCGATGGGAGCGATGACGGCCTCGATGTCGGGAACCTGCTCGAGAATCTCAAGCCCCAGGGTCCCCTGTCCGGCGATAACAACTTCATCATCAAAGGGGTGAATAAACGTCAGCCCAAACTGATGGCTGCGACGAACCGCTTCTTCGCAGGCTTCATCGTAGTTGGCGCCGTGGAGGACGATTTCCGCGCCATAGCTTTTCGTCGCTGAAACCTTGATTAAGGGGGTGGTGAGAGGCATGACGATCTGCGCCCGCACATGATGCTTGCCCGCGTGGTAGGAAACGCCTTGGGCATGGTTCCCCGCCGAGGCCGCAATCACCCCGCGAGAGCGCTCTTCCGCAGAGAGGGTCAGGAGTTTGTTCAGGGCCCCGCGTTCCTTGAATGCCCCTGTACGCTGCAGATTGTCGAGTTTGAGATAGACGGAGTTTCCCGTCAGCTGCGAAAAGCCCTCCGAGCGGGCGCAAGGGGAAAGATAAATCGAGTCACGAATCCTCCCGCGCGCCGCCTGAATCTCAGCCAGCGTGACTGGCCTTTCGGGCACCTTCGAGGCTTTGGCGTGCATGAGAATAGGCTTGGACATTCAGATTTCCTTCGAGAAACCCTCGTGTCCTCGATGGTTGCAGGGGCTCTGCAACCTCCCGAGGACAGAGATATAGGAAGGATTTCGAGCTTACGCTGACACCAGATCGCGTTTCGCGCGCGTCTTCGCGATCGGCTTAGCCACAGGCTGGCTCAGATACTTATCGATGGAAGCCGCCGCTTTGCGGCCTTCCGCAATGGCCCAGACGACGAGGGATTGCCCTCGCCGCATGTCGCCTGCCGAAAACACGCCCGGAACCGATGTCAGGTAATCTCCGTTCGCCTCAACGTTGCCGCGCACATCCAGCTTTACCCCAAGCTGTTCGATCATCCCGTTGCGCACCGGGCCGGTAAAACCCATCGCCAGCAGAACCAGGTCAGCATCCATGACAAACTCCGTTCCCGCCACTGGTTCGAACTTCGGGGGAGGGCCCACCTTGATTCCGTGCAACTGCTTCACATTTCCGTTTTGATCGCCGGTGAACTTCGTGGTCGCAATACTCCACTGGCGGATGCCCCCTTCCTCGTGCGCTCCTTCAATTCGCAGCTGCATCGGCCACAGAGGCCAAGGGGTATGCGGCGCCCGCTCATCCGGAGGCTGCGGCATGATCTCGAACTGATGAACCGAAATCGGCTCCTGCCGGTGAGCTGTCCCCAGGCAATCGGCCCCCGTGTCGCCACCGCCAATAATAATGACGCGCTTGCCGTTCGCGAGAATGTCCAAAGCGGGATCTAGCTGGTCTCCCTGACAGCGCTTATTGGCCTGCGGCAGATACTCCATGGCGAAGTGGATGCCCTTCAGTTCCCGGCCTGGCACATTCAGATCGCGTCCCGCTTCGGCGCCGCCCGCCAGAAGGATGGCATCGAACTCCCTTTGCAAATCTTCGACGGGAACACTTCGTCCCACGTGGGCATCGGTGACAAACTTCACCCCTTCGGCTTCCATCTGCTCAAGTCGGCGGTCAAGAACCAGCTTTTCCATCTTGAACTCAGGGATGCCGTAGCGAAGCAGACCTCCGAGACGATCTGATTTTTCATAAACCGTGACCCAGTGCCCGGCGCGATTCAACTGCTGTGCGGCCGCAAGACCAGCGGGCCCGGAGCCGACCACCGCGACCTTCTTCCCGGAGCGGAATTTTGGAAGCTCCGGCTGGATCCACCCTTCCGCCCATGCTCGATCAACGATCGACTTCTCGATGTTCTTGATAGTGACGGCCGGCTCGTTGATGCCAAGCACGCATGACGCCTCACACGGAGCTGGGCAGATTCGTCCGGTGAATTCGGGGAAGTTGTTGGTCGAATGCAGCTGTCGGATCGCCTCTTTCCATCGCCCGTTGTAAACAAGATCGTTCCAATCGGGGATGAGATTGTTCACCGGACACCCGGTATGGCAGAAAGGCACGCCGCAATCCATGCAGCGGGCGCCTTGCGCGCGGAGCTTCTCTTCCGGAAAGTCCTGATAGATCTCGAACCAGTCTTTGACACGCTCGACGACCGGACGGCGTGGGGAGGTTTCGCGGCCGAATTCCTTAAAACCGGTGGCCTTACCCATGCAGCGCCTCCACCAGTTCCGGTATCGGCAGGGGTTGCCCGGGGATGTAATTGCTGCGCGAACGGCTCACGCCAAGCACGCGCTTAAATTCATGGGGGAAGACCTTGATGAATCTTGGCAACATCTCCATCCAGTTATCAAGAATATGTTTTGCTCGCTTACTGCCGGTCAGCTCGAGGTGCTTCTGAATGAGACCGTGGATCAGTTCTACATCGCGCGGCTCAATCACTGGCTCAAGATCGACCGATGCCAGGTTGCAGCGCTTCTCGGTGAAATCACCCCGCTCATCGAAGACATACGCGATGCCACCGCTCATGCCTGCGGCGAAATTCCGGCCGCAGGAGCCTAAGACCAGCACCAGGCCATTGGTCATGTATTCGCACCCATGGTCGCCGACGCCTTCCACCACCGCCATCGAACCCGAGTTGCGAACCGCAAATCGCTCGCCGGCCACGCCGTTGAAGAAGGCCTCTCCGCTGGTCGCACCATAGAGCACGACGTTCCCAATCAGGATATTTTCTTCCGCAGCAAAGGCCGAACTCCTGGGCGGGCGAACCACCAACCTCCCGCCGGAAAGTCCTTTGCCGACGTAGTCGTTCGCATCCCCTTCGAGCATCATGGTCACGCCCTTGGAGAGAAAGGCACCGAAGCTTTGCCCAGCCGAGCCTTCGAAGTGGATGCGAATCGTATCGTCCGGCAAACCGTCGGATCCGTAACGGCGCGCAATTTCACCGCTCAACATCGCACCCACGGTGCGGTGCACGTTGCGAATCGGAACAACGAGGGTCACCGGTTCGCGATTTTCGATTGCCGCTTTGGACATCCTGATCAGCTGGTGATCGAGTGCCTGATCAAGCCCGTGATCCTGCGACTGGACGCAATGCCGGGCCACCCGGCCGGGCAGCGGCGGGTTATAGAGAATGGTGGAGAGGTCGATGCCCCGCGCTTTCCAGTGGTTCACCGCCGGCTGCATGTCGAGCATGTCGACGCGGCCAACCACATCGTCGAACTTCTTGAAGCCGAGCTCGGCCATGTACTGGCGCACTTGCTCGGCAACAAAGAAGAAATAGTTGATGACGTGCTCGGGCTTCCCGGCAAATTTCTTGCGCAGTTCGGGGTCTTGCGTCGCAATGCCCACCGAACAGGTGTTGAGGTGGCACTTGCGCAGCATGATGCAGCCGAGGGTTACGAGCGGGGCGGTTGAGAAGCCAAACTCTTCGGCTCCGAGCAGTCCCGCAATGACCACGTCGCGGCCGGTTTGCAACTTGCCGTCGGTTTGCACCCGAATGCGGCTGCGCAGGTCGTTCATGAGCAGGACTTGCTGGGTTTCTGCCAGACCAAGTTCCCAGGGAATGCCCGCGTGCTTGATTGAACTCAGAGGCGATGCGCCGGTGCCCCCGCTATCGCCTGAAATCAGAACCACATCGGCGTGCGCTTTTGCAACGCCCGCCGCCACCGTTCCCACCCCAATTTCTGAAACCAACTTCACCGAAATACGAGCCTTCGGATTGGTGTTCTTCAGGTCGTAGATCAATTGCGCCAGATCTTCGATCGAATAAATGTCGTGATGAGGCGGAGGCGAGATCAGCCCGACACCCGGAATCGAGTGCCGCAGACGCGCAATCACGTCGTCCACCTTGTGGCCGGGCAATTGGCCGCCCTCGCCAGGCTTGGCGCCTTGCGCCATCTTGATCTGCAGTTCATCGGCATTCACGAGGTAATTTGTCGTCACCCCAAAACGCGCGGAGGCAACCTGCTTGATCGCGCTACGGCGTGAGTCCCCGTTCGCGTCCGGCCGGTAGCGGGCTTCGTCCTCGCCGCCTTCGCCCGTATTCGACTTGCCCCCCATGCGATTCATCGCGATCGCCAGCGTCTCGTGCGCTTCCTTGCTGATCGATCCGAATGACATCGCGCCGGTGGTGAACCGTTTCACGATTTCTTTGGCCGGCTCGACCTGATCGATCGACACTGGCTTGCGCGCTTTTTTGAACTTCATCAGGCTGCGCAAAGTCGCCAGGTTCTCGTTTTGCTTGTCGATGAGATCGGTAAACTCCTGAAAGGTCTTGAAATTCTCATCGCGCACGCTGTGCTGCAGTTTGCTGATGGTCAGGGGATTCAGCAGGTGATACTCCCCGTTGATCCGGTAATGGTAGCTTCCCCCTACCGAAAGCTCCGTCTCCGCTTCGGTGAAGGGGCGGAAGGCAAACTCGTGCTTCATCTGCGCTTCCCGCGCCAGCACATCCAGCCCGACTCCCCCTACCCGGGACGTGGTGCCGGAAAAGTACGCATGGACCAGATTTTTGTTGAGGCCGATTGCCTCAAACACCTGCGCTCCGCGATAGCTTTGCAGCGTGGAAATCCCCATCTTGGAGAAGGTTTTGAGTAACCCCTTATTGATCGCCTTGATGAAGTGCTTCACAGCTACATCCGGGGGGATGGCCGCCGGCAAGTACCCCCGCGCCGCCAGATCTTCGAGTGTTTCCATCGCCAAATAAGGATTGATCGCACTGGCGCCATAGCCGATCAGCAGAGCAAAGTGCATAACTTCGCGCGGCTCGCCCGATTCGATGATCAATGCCACTAGGGTGCGGGTTTCTTCGCGGACCAGTAGGTTATGAACCGCTGCCAGTGCCAGCAGGCTCGGAATGGGCGCGTAGTCTTTGTCGACGCCACGGTCGGAGAGGATCAGCAGTGTATAGCCCGACTTCACGGCCAGAGACGCGCGCTTGGACAGCTCATCAAGCGCCGAACGGAGACCCGCTTCACCATCGCAAGCGCGGTAGAGGGCCGGCAGGGTAATCGCCAGCAGATCGCCGCGGGAGACCCGGCGCAATTTCTCGAGGTCCCGGTTGGTCAGAATGGGATGCGGCAGCTTCAGCGTGTGGCAGTTCTCCGGGGTCTCGTCGAGAATGTTGCGCTCCGTGCCGATATAACTGATGAGCGACATGACCATCTCTTCACGGATGGGGTCGATCGGTGGGTTTGTCACCTGCGCAAACAGCTGCTTGAAATAGTTGAAGAGCGGTTGCGGCTTGTCATTCAGACAAGCCAGTGGCGTGTCGGTTCCCATCGAGCCTATCGGCTCTTCGCCCTTTACCGCCATGGGCTCGAGAATCATCTTCAGGTCTTCGGCGGTGTAGCCGAACGCACGTTGCCGCGCCAGCATCGTCGAGTGGTCGGAGGGATGCACGCGCATCGGCTCCGGCAACTGATCGAGCGTGATCTGGTTTTCTTGCAACCACTCGAGGTAAGGCTGCCGAGATGACAAGGCCTTCTTGATTTCTTTGTCGGCGATAATTCGGCCGGCGACGGTATCCACCAGGAACATTTTGCCCGGCTGCAGCCGGCCTTTACGCTTGATCCTCTCCGGCGGAATTGGGAGCACACCGGTTTCCGATGCAGCCACGACCAAATCGTCGTCGGTTACGACATAGCGGCCAGGACGCAGGCCATTGCGGTCGAGCGTCGCACCGATGACCCGCCCATCGGTGAAAGCGATTGCCGCTGGACCATCCCAGGGTTCCATCAGCGAGCAGTGATACTCGTAGAAAGCCCGTTTCTCGGCCTTCATGTGGGGATTTCCCGACCAGGCTTCCGGGATCAGCATCGCCATCACATGCGGCAAGCTGCGGCCTGACTGCAACAACAACTCAACCGCGTTATCGAAGCTCGCGGAATCGCTGCCCCCCGGCTCGATAATGGGAAAGAGCTTCTTGATATCGTCGCCGAAAAGCGGCGTTTCGAGAATCGACTGGCGGGCGTGCATCCAGGCGACGTTGCCCTTGAGCGTGTTGATTTCGCCATTGTGCGCAACGTAGCGGTATGGATGCGCCAGCTTCCAGCTCGGAAACGTGTTGGTCGAAAAACGCTGGTGGACTAGACAGAGCGCGCTCGCTACGTCGGGATCGGACAATTCCCCGTAGAAGTTCGCGATCTGGGGCGCAAGCAGCAACCCTTTGTAAACGATCGTCCGCGCTGAAAGCGAGGGAATATAGAAAAACTCTTTGTCCTCGATGTCGGAAGCACCGATCTCGTTCTCGGCTCGTTTGCGCACGACGTACAGCTTGCGTTCGAACGCGTCCTCGTCCATCTCCGGCGGACGCGCAACAAAGATCTGCTGAATATACGGCTGCGATGCGCGGGCCACGCGGCCAATGGCATCGCCATTCACCGGCGTGTCGCGCCAGCCAAGGACGGCGAGTCCTTCTTCCTGAATGATTCGCTCGAGCACGCCTTCGCAGTTCAGCCGGGGCTGCTTCTCGACCGGCAGAAAGGTCATCCCAACCCCGTACTCGCCTGGTCCGGGCAGCTCGAAGCTGAGCTTCTCGCACTCACGGGCAAAGAACCGGTGCGGAATCTGAATCAGCACACCCGCCCCATCGCCTGTTTCCGGATCGCAGCCGCAGGCACCGCGGTGCGTCAAGTTGATCAGGATCTGAATGCCCTGCTCAACGATGGTGTGACTCTTTTCCCCACGGATGCTGGCCACAAAACCGATACCGCAGGCATCACGCTCGGTCGCCGGGTCATAGAGACCCTGCGCCGGCGGCAAACCGTTGTTTGTCTTCCAATGCTTCAGAAAAATGCTCCTGGCTGGTCGTTGGCGTGTTGTCGTCGGCTTCCTCAGAGGCACTTCGAGTGTGATGCTGGAGGGCTGGGGCCTCTCGAACTGCTATAACCAACCACGGTGAGCCAACGACAGCTCTTAGTCGCGCGCGCCACGACCCAATATATATCTTTGTTACAGCCACTTGGGGTCAAAAGTCGAATTCAGAATTTCGATGAGGCGGATGGAAAAATTGGGACGAAATTCGACCTCCGAGACACCTCGAAAAGCCCCAAAAAGACTCGACCTGTGCGGCCCTTCCCCCCCTCCGTGGGGCCCCCATCGAGCCCCAGGTCTCCCTCTAGAGAGCGACTCCGAAATCCCGCCAGCGACGGCCACGTACCCCGGTCAATGGGGTCTCACTCGGCGAGCACTTTTTTTGATTTGTGCTATCGAAAAACCTGCTTTCGGATACCCAGCTGTTTCCGGTATATTCGTTTTTTATGCCGTCCACATCCCAGACAACGATGCTGACGCCCATCGGAATGAAGGGCACACGAATTACCGTCTGGGGTGGGCGCTGAGTTGAGCAGAAAGCAGAAATAAAGATTCAGCTCAAGACCCACAGCCAGAATAAGCCGGCTGGTGGGTCTTTCGTGCGTATGGGGCATTTTTCGGCTTCTCGGTGAGCCCGCTGAGGGTCCCTCCTTCAGCCTTGCCGGGGTGGTCACAACTGGGAACTTGGTCCTAGATCGCAAAGTTGGGAGAATCAGTCATCATGGAAACCGCGTGGTGTGAGGTGCCCCGATGATCGTCATGAAATTTGGCGGGACCTCCGTCGAAAGTGCTGAAGCCATCGAGCGCGTCTCGGAAATCGTCCGGAGCCGCATGAAGCAATCGCCGCTGGTCGTGGTCAGCGCCATGGCCAAGGTGACCGATCAACTGGTGGCGATGGGGAACACGGCCTCCACCGGTGACTCGGGTGAAGCGCTACTTTCAGTCAAGGCCCTGCGGGAGCGGCATCACCAAACCGCCCAGGCCCTCTTAGGCGAGAAACGTGCCGCAGCTCTTGCTCCCAAGCTCCAGGCGCATTTCATCGATTTGGAGAACTTCGTTCGGGGCCTCGCCGCGGTCCGCGAACTGACACCTCGCGGGAGCGACTATCTGCTTTCTTTCGGGGAACTGTTGTCCAGTCTTATCGTGGCGGACGCATTCATCGTTCGCGGAGTAAAAGCCGCATGGGTTGATTCCCGCGAGTGCCTGGTCACCGACGCCACTCACACCCGTGCCCGTCCGCTGATGGAGGACACTCGCGAGAAATCCAAGAAGAAAATTGGTCCTCTTCTCGCTAAAAAACGCACCCCGGTCATGGGGGGATTCATCGCCGCGAGCAGGGAGGGAATTCCAACCACGCTTGGCCGCGGTGGTTCCGACTACTCGGCCGCCATCCTGGGCGCTGCCCTCAATGCCGATAAGATCGAGATCTGGACAGACGTGGAAGGCATGATGACCACCGACCCTCGCCTGTGTTCCGGGGCCCGTACCATCAAGCAGATCAGCTTCAATGAAGCCGCCGAACTCGCCTACTTCGGCGCCAAGGTGCTGCATCCGCTCACCCTTCTTCCTGCAATCCAGCAGAACATTCCGGTTTACGTGCTGAACTCGCGCAACCTGAAGAGCACAGGAACTGAAATTACCGCGCAATCGCCACCCAGCCGCGATGTCTTCCGTGCCATCACTGCCAAGAAAGGTGTCAGCATTGTGAACGTTGTGGCCTCGCGTGGAGTGGGCGTACACGGATTCCTGCGCTCGGTGTTTGAAGCCATGGACCGGCACGCGGCTTCGGTCGACCTCGTGGCCATTTCGGAAGTCAGCATGTCCTTCACCATCGAAAGCAAGCGGCTGGCGGAGGCACTGATCAAAGACCTCGCGCAGGTTGCCGACGTGAACGTCGACAACCACCAGGCAGTCATCTGCCTGGTCGGCGAGGACATCCATGGCAAGCCCGGCATCGCCGCCAGCGTGTTTAACACCGTTGCTGAAGCCCAGGTGAATATTCGGATGATTTCCCAGGGCGCCTCCGAAATTAACATCAGCTTCGTCGTGAAAGAGGATGACGTTCCAAGGGTGGTGCGCCACTTGCACGACCACTTCTTTTCGGCGCCGGCAAAAAAGAAGGCCGGAGTTCGTGTGAACGGAACCGGACGGGTCCGAAGGCGGCCGGCCAACGGCCGACCGTCACTCCGCCGAGCGGCCGCGGCGGCAATTTAGAAGGGTAGGAGAGCAGATTGAATCCACTGACGGCATCGATTGACGAACTTGCTAACGCGAGCGCTTCTTCCCGCAAGCCGCTGAAGGTTGCGATTGCAGGCTTCGGCACGGTTGGCAGTTCGGTGGCTCGCATTCTCACCGAGCACCCGCCCGAAGGTCTTCGCTTGAGCTATATCTTCAATCGCGATTTCGAGCGAAAGCGGGCAAACGCTGCTTGGCTGCCGCCCACCATACAGTGGACCAACAACATCGACGAGGTTCTTTCTTCAGACGCCGACATCCTGGTCGAGCTTGTCGGCGGGCTCGAACCCGCAACCACATGGATTCGCAGCGCAGTGGAATCTGGTAAGTCGGTCGTGACCGCCAATAAGCAGATCATCGCCCGTTACGGACCGGAGCTCGTGGCCCAGGCGCACTCGCGCGGCGGCCACGTCGCGTTTGGGGCTTCCGTGGCTGGCGGCGTTCCCGTCATCTCGGGCTTACAAGAAGGTCTGGCCGGCGACGAGCTGATCGAGTTGTGCGGGATTCTGAATGGCACCTGCAACTACATTTTGACCCGCATTGAGAACGCGGGAATCTCCTTTGCCGAAGCCCTGGCGGAAGCTCAGAAATTCGGCTATGCGGAAGCCAATCCCGCCGAAGATATAGACGGTTATGACGCCCGCGCCAAGATCACGATTCTCTGCCGGGTGGGACTGCATTGCGCCGTTGCTCATTCAGAAATCCCTACGCGCTCGATTTCGATCATCGAGCCCATTGACTTCGAGTACGCCAAGCTGCTCGACTGCACGATCCGGCAGATTTCGCGTGCGGAAAAGAGCGGTGAGCGGCTGCTCGCCTCGGTTGAGCCCACCCTGGTCAACCGCTCCTCTCCGCTGGCCAGCGTAGAGGGCCCCCAGAATCTCGTGATGTCCACGGGGAAGTTCGGTGGGGAGACGATTTTCGGCGGCCACGGTGCGGGCGGAAACGCAACGGCAGTCGCCGTTGTCTCCGATCTCATTTCGATCGTCCGTCTGCGCCAGATCGGCGGCGTTGCGATCCATGAAAACGGGCTTGCCCAGCTCGCAGTCAGCTCCGACTTCACCACGCGCCACTACCTGCGATTTACCGTGAAAGACGAGCCGGGAATCATTGCCGCCCTGGCCACCATTTTTTCCAAAGCTGGAATCAACATCGATTCCGTCTTTCAGAAGCCCGGCTTCCCTGCGTCGAAGCTGCCATTCGTGATCACGCTCGAGCCCTGCGCAACCTCGCTCGTCGAGCAATCCCTGAAACAGATCAGCCAACTTGGGTTTCTGGTACAGCCACCGGTGGCGCTCCCCATTCTCGACTGATTTCCTGGTTAGAACCCCTGGCTGTGTAGAAGGGGAAAGTCGCTACGCCATGACCGGCACTTCAAACCCATCCGGCAGGAAGCCGGCGCGGCCCATGGCGACTTCCACTTCGGGATTGCGCATGAAGGTATTCCAGACGTACTGCGAGCGTGCATTCTCGGCCATGAGCATGCTGATGCCGACATCGATGCCGAGCACGTCTTTGCTGGCCCAGCCGGTGATGGGATTGAAGGCATCGACGAATCCGTACTTGCGCCATGTCTGCCTTTCGTAGCGACTGCGCAAAGTGCGTAGAACGGTCAACGCTTCATTGAAAAGGAATGGCAACGATCCCGCCGAAGCCGCCGGCACTACGCTGCCGTCGATCGGCCCGAGCAGAGGGGGCCCTCCCCATGCCACATATCCCCGGGTTGAATCCGAGGCCGTGATGCCCCAGATGTCGTCGGAGTAGCTTGGGAAATGATGGCTCAGCGAGGTGCAGAACTCGCGGTGCGCCTGGCAGGCGACAATGGAATTCTGGAAGTAGTTGGCGTAATCGTCGTGCTTGTCACGGAAATCGAACCAGGCGTGCGAGAACTGGTGAACGAAGAGCGGGGCCGGGCTAGAAATGTACTGGTGACCCGCATAGACCATCTTCGGACGCCGCACCGCATGCCAACTCTCCGGGGGAATGGGATGCGTTGGCGAACCCATGGCCAACAAATAGAGCATCATCGACTCGCAATAGGAATCCCAGCGGAAGCGGCTGAATCCGGCTTCGGGCGTCCACGCGAGGGCGAAGGTGTTGCCGCCGTTCATGGCCCAGTTCCAATCCACGCGGTGGTAGAGGGTGGTCGCGTCACGCCGAATCTCTGCGCTTGAAAACTGTTCCCGGCAAGTCAAAGCACCGCAGAGCAAAATGGCCGTGTCAATGGGGGAAACTTCGGAAAGCTTATATCGGGTGCCGGTGTTTCCCTGCATGAAGTGATAAAAGAGACCATTCTCGGTCGGCGTATCGTTCGCCAAGAAGTGAAGCGTCTGCCGTACTCGCGCCTGAATCTCGCCCCGCGGACGGAACCGTCGCTCGTGCCCAATGCAAAGAGCGGTCAGCCCAAATCCGGTGGCGGCGATACTTGCCTTGGTTCTCCGCTCCCCGCCATCGGCGTTGGCCCGGTCGCGAATCAAGCCTGTACGCGGGTCCGATTCATTCCAGAAAAAGTCGAATGCCGCACGCTCGAGTTCATCGAGTAGGGCATCGTCGGCCCGAGAAACGCGGGGAAGCGCGGGAGCCAGGTCAGCGGCCAGCCCTCCCTTATTGAAGGGGAGAATCGCGGCCCCGGTCATAGCCACGCGAAGGAAATGACGGCGGGAAAAACTCATTGCTTCTGCTTCGGTACTCTCATTATGTCCAGAGCTGCTGTCCAGTGACAATCCTGAAAACACAAAACAATAGACTTTCTTAAAGAAGCCAGGAAAATATTTCTCGAATCAGTGCGCAAACCGCGAATTACTTGCTCATGCGCATCTTCATCCTGAGCACAAATAGAGTCAAAACATTCGCGGCATCGGGGGATAACCGGAGTAATTAGGGCCCTTGCCTTAGCCCTGAAGCCAAACCCGGCCCGGCCAGGTATTTATCGAGGTGTTTATAATGTCCAGCAATCAGGGGTGCTGCGGACGGGGCCATCGGCGTCTAACTACTGAGCGATAAAACCCTTACCGCGGTTTTCGGCATCTCTGGTTGGAACCACGGCGGCAGCATTTTCTCTGACGTAAGTAGAAGCAGGCGGCTTCTTAGCCGGACACGGCCAAAATGTCACATAGCGGAAACTTCTGGAGTAGCTGGCAGGAGCGCCTCACGGCGCTTAGGAATGTCCCGCCCATTCTGAAGATTGTCTGGCGCTCGGGGCCGGGCGTGGTCTCGTTTGGGATTGCGGCGCGGACCATCGCCGCGCTGCTCCCGGTTGCGATCGGCTATATTCCCAAGCTGATCATTGACATCCTGGTCGAGGTGCTCAAAACCCACGAGCCCGTACCCACGCGTCTTTGGTATCTGGTAGGGGCAGAGTTCGCTCTTGCGCTGCTGAATGGCGTCGTTCTGCGGATGATCGACTATTCCGACTCGCTGCTGGCGAACAAGTACACGCGGCATGTCAGCATTCAGGTCATGAAGCACGCTTCAGAACTGGACCTGACCGCCTACGAAGATCCGGTTTATTACGATCGGCTGGAACGCGCCCGGGTGCAGGCAACGGATCGGCTGGTCATGATCCAGTCGATCGGCCGCCTGCAGTTGCAGGTACTCACCGCGATCGGCTGGACAGTCGGCGTCATGCTGTATTCGCCATTGCTCATGATCGTCCTGGTGGCGACGGTTCTGCCTGCCTTCCTGGGCGAGACGCACTTTGCCTTTCTCGGGTACGCCAAGAATTTCCGTCAGACTCCGATCAAGCGCCAGCTCGACTATTTGCGCCAGGCCGGAGCCACCAAGGAAGCCGCCAAGGAACTTAAGCTTTTCAACCTGAGCCAGTTCTTTACCTCGCGCTTTGCGAAGCTCTCGGAAATTGTTTACCAGCAAGACGTCGAACTGGCGCGCACACGGCTTGGGATCGGGTCCATCCTGTCGATCATCAGCACCGGCGGCTATTACGGCGCTTATGCCTATGTCATCTGGAAGACGCTCGCGGGCAAGTGGGGCATCGGCACCTTCTACTTCCTCACCGCAGCCATTCTCAATGCGAGCAGCAACATTCAACAGGTCCTCTCGACGCTTTCGGGAATTGCGGATCAGGCTCTATTCCTTACCGACCTGCTCGCCTTCCTCGAGATGAAGCCGACCATCCAGTCGAAACCCAATGCTCTGCCCGCGCCGCGGCCCATCCGCCAGGGATTCGAATTCCGCAACGTATCATTCGTTTACCCCGGAACCGAGCGCCGGGTTTTAAACCGATTGAACTTTCACTTGCACCCCGGCGAGCGGGTTGCACTGATCGGCGAGAACGGACAGGGCAAAACCACGATCGTCAAGCTCATTACCCGACTTTATGATCCGACCGAAGGCCAGGTGCTGCTCGATGGCGTCGACTTGCGGGAATACGATCTTGAAGACCTGTATCGGGAGATCGGGGTTATCTTCCAGGACTTCATGCGTTATGAGATGACCGCTCGCGAGAACATTGCCGTAGGCAAAATCGATGAGATCGAGAACAAGCCCATGCTCGAAGAAGCCGCGCACAAAAGTCTCGCCGATGAAGTCGTGGCCAAGCTTTCGGGAACATACGAGCAGATGCTCGGCCGCCGCTTCGAAGGTGGCGTGGACCTTTCGGGCGGCGAATGGCAGAAGATTGCCCTGGCCCGCGCCTATCTTCGCGATGCACAGCTTCTAGTGCTCGATGAGCCCACGGCCGCGCTCGATGCCCGGAGCGAGTACCAGGTCTTTCAACGATTCGCTGAACTCACCGCCGGCAAGATGGCGTTGTTTATTTCCCACAGATTTTCGACGGTGCGTATGGCAGACCGCATCGTAGTACTGGAAAACGGAGCCATCGCGGAGGAAGGAACTCACGAAAGGCTCACCCGCATGGGCGGACGTTACGCCGAGTTGTTCGAATTGCAAGCCGCCAGTTATCGCTGATCACGAATGCCCGAAAACACCCATATCGAGATGCTTGAATCCGTAATGGAGCACGAGCCCCAGGGCCCGACTCCTCCTCAACCGGAGCTGCAGCAGTTGCAAGAAGGCGCGGAGGAACTCTCCCGCTTGCTGGCATGGAATCCTGGCGTACATAATTCGAACTTTTTCATGTCCCGTTGGAGGGCCATGTACGCGGTGCTAAAGCCTGCGCTCGAGCGGGCAAGCCGCGCTCCTCGCACCCCGGACGATCCGGACGACCTCCGCTGGCTGCGCGACAACATGACCATGCTCTGGTCTGAGGTTTGGAACACGCGCAATGCCTTTAAGCTGCTTCGCAATTTGCCCCATGTGCGCACCCCCAATGGGCTCACGATTCCCCGCTGCGCGGCCGTCTCCGAAGCCTACTTGCACGCGGTTCATTGCAGCTTCACGGATAAGACCCTGACGGAGTACCTGAGCGCCTTTCAGAAACACACCGTTCTAAAATTCCAAGAACTCTGGGCCGTCATTCCCTCCATGGAGCTGGTTCTGCTCGAGCAGGTCGCCGTCCGGGCGCGAAAGTTTCTGGACAACTCAGCCCCATCCTCGGTAGGAATTTGCGTCCGCAGCCTGCGCGAGATCAATGAACTGCAATGGAAGGAAGTTCTTGATCCGCAAATTGCGTTTGATTCCATCCTCCGTCAAGATCCAGCCGGCGCTTACCCGCAAATGGATTATGACAGCCGCAGCCTTTATCGCGAGCGGGTAGTCAAACTGGCCGAACGTTCTGACTCGACCGAGATGGAAGTGGCGTTCGAGGCGGTCGCGCTTGCGCGCCACTCCGCCGAGCGCAATCAGGAAGATCGGCGCGTGGCCGATCGCCAGTCGCACGTCGGCTACTACCTCATGGCAGAAGGCCTGCCGCAATTGCAAAGCCGCATCCGCTTTCGGCCATCATTGATCTGGCGTGTTCGCGCCTTCCTGAAGAGCCATCCGGATGAGTTCTACCTGCCTGGGATCGAAGTGCTCACCTTCGGCATCATGTCGGCGATCGTGCTGCTTCTCACCAGTACCTTTACGCCGCCGCTGCTGATTCTGTTCTCGATGCTCGTGCTCTTGCTACCGTGCTCGCAAAGCGCGGTGCAGCTCATGAACTACCTGACTACCACGCTGCTTCGACCCGAGATTCTGCCGAAATTGGACTACTCGAAGGCCATTCCGGAAGACTGCACCTCTCTCGTCGCCGTGCCCGCGCTCTTGCTCAACGAGAAACAAGTGCGCCGCCTCGTCGACGACCTCGAAGTCCGGTTCCTTGCCAACCACGATCCCAATCTGCACTTTGCGCTGCTCACCGACTTACCTGATTCGCCGGTTCCCGCCCATGAAGATGATCCGCTTGTAAGCTTCTGCGCCGGTCTGATTGGCGTACTCAACCAGAAGTACTCAGACCAGCAAAGCAGTTCGTTTCTCATGCTCCATCGTCATCGCGTCTACAACCCCCGCGAGCAGGTCTGGATGGGTTGGGAGCGCAAGCGGGGCAAGCTGATGGACCTGAGCAAACTTCTGTTCAGCGAGTACGACAGCTTTCCTTTTAAGGCCGGCGACGTTTCTAAGCTTTCTAGGGTTCGTTATGTGATCACGCTCGACGCCGACACCGAACTTCCTCGCGGTACCGCCCATAAGCTAGTCGGCACCCTCGCTCATCCGCTGAATCAAGCCATCATCGATCCCGAGAAGAACGTCGTCGTGGCTGGCTACGGGATTCTGCAACCGCGCGTCCGCATCAGCGTGCAAAGTGCCTCGCGCTCGCGCCTGGCCAATATTTATTCGGGGCAGACGGGCTTCGATATTTACACCCGCGCGGTCTCCGACGTTTACCAGGACCTCTATGGCGAAGGGATTTTTGCCGGCAAGGGAATCTTCGAAGTCGAGACCGTTCATCGCGTACTCGATCGACGCTTCCCGCAGAATGCCCTGCTGAGCCATGACCTGATTGAAGGCGCCTACTCGCGCGCCGGCCTGGTTACAGATGTCGAAGTGGTCGAGGATTATCCGTCCCACTACAGCGCATATAACCGGCGCAAACATCGCTGGCTGCGAGGCGACTGGCAGATCACAAGCTGGCTGTTCACGCGCGTGCCCGATGAGAGCGGCCGGATGGTTCCGAATCCCATCGCCTTGGTTTCGCAATGGAAGATTTTCGACAACCTGCGCCGCAGCTTGGTTGAACCGGCAACCTTGATCCTGTTTGTCTTTGGCTGGCTGGTTCTGCCCGGTTCACCGACCCGATGGACAATTGCGGCAGCCGCCATTCTGTTCGTGCCGGTGTGGTTCGAGTTCCTGTTCACCCTGATTCGAGCAGCCTTTGAACAGAAGGTGGCGGTCGCTCGCGAAGCGCTAGCTGCGCTGATGGTGTCCAACTTCAGCGTCTTGCTGAGCGTAACGTTCCTTCTGCATCAGACGCTGGTCTCGCTCGATGCGGTGGTCCGTACTCTCATTCGGCGATGGTTCACGCGCCAGCGCTTGCTGGAGTGGGAAACCGCTGCGGAGGCGGAATCCGGTCGCAACAAGCGCACTCCCGTCGACATTTACCTCAACTGGATGCCGCTAATCGCGGTGCTCCTCGGGGTAATCGTCTTCTTCGGGCGCCACTCGGGATTCGACGCGGCCCTTCCGATTCTGGTTTTATGGGCCTGCAGCAAAGCCGTCTCGGTTTGGTTAAACCATCCGCCGCAGCTGTCACGGACCGAAGCTTCCGAGAAGGACAGTCTCTTCCTCCGCCGTGCCGCGTTGCGCACGTGGCGCTACTTCGCCGAGTTCAGCAATCAAGAACACAATTGGCTGATCCCCGACAATCTGCAGGAAGACCCTTTCCGCGTCGCCGCCCGGGTTTCCCCGACCAACATTGGGTTGCTGTTGAACGCGCGCCAGGTGGCATGCGAATTCGGATACCTGTCGGTCCCCGAATTCGCCGACCATACCGCACGCACACTGGCGACCATTCGCCGCATGAAACGCTATCGCGGGCACCTGTTCAATTGGTACGACACCAAGACACTCGATCCTCTGCCGCCAATGTTCGTCTCCACCGTGGATAGCGGCAACTTGGTGGCATCGTTGTGGACCTTGCAACTCGGCTGCAAACAACTTCTGGAGCGGCGCGCCTTGCACCCTGCGATCGCCGAAGGGTTCCTGGATCACCTGCGTGTCTTGAGCGATCTCCGGGCCTTCCCGCGAGGGCTGTTCGCGAGGCTAGAGCGCAGGGTCGAGCACGGCGACTGGCTCAAGACACTGCTCAAATTTCCCGTGCCTGCGCTCGAACGTATTTCCGGCAAGGATCTTGAAGCCAAGCACGCGGGAGATGTGAAGTGGTTCGCGAAAGAAGCCGCCCGCCGGCTGCACGCGCTTCATCACCTTGTCGCCCGCTTTACACCATGGATGTTGCAGGATTTTGCCGAACTCCGGAGCGATAGAGAGCTTGGGCTCCCAGGCCCGGACGTTATTCTCAAGGATCTTCCCAAGATTACGGCGACCTTGGCCGCCAGGCTGCAATCACAGCTTGAGGTTCGAGCAGGTGCGAGCGACCAACAGACCCAGTTGCTGCGCCGGCTTGTACCTATGATCTCTGGCGCGAGCAACGATGCCACTCGCCTGGTCAGCGAACTCGAGGCTCTTTCCGAGGACATCGAGGACTTCGCTGATAGCACGGAGTTTCGATTCCTCTGGAACCCGCGCCGCAAGCTGCTATCCATCGGCATGGAGACGGAAAAAGGCGAAGTCCATGCCGCGTGCTATGACCTGCTCGCCTCCGAAGCCCGCACTGCCGCCTTCGTTGCCGTAGCCAAGGACGAGATTCCACAAGAAACCTGGTTCTCGCTCGCCCGCACTCATGTCGCGCCGCTCCGGCGCCCAGTCCTACTCTCCTGGACCGGGACCATGTTCGAATACCTCATGCCCGCAATCTGGATGCGCACCTATGCGGGCACGCTGCTTGACCGATCCCGCCACGCCGCGGTGCAGATGCAACGGGAATATACGAATGCGAAGCGCATCCCCTGGGGAATTTCCGAGTCTGCCTACGCTGCCCGTGATGAAGCAGGGACCTATCAGTACCACGCCTTCGGAGTGCCGCAACTCGCGCTGCACCAGGGCGATGTCGACGCCCTGGTCATCGCCCCGTATGCAACCGCACTCGCCTTGGGCACAGCCCCCAAAGCGGCTCTTGAAAATCTCCGCCGTATTTCACACGAAGGATGGTTCGGCGCATATGGCTTCTATGAATCCGCCGACTATACGGTCAGCCGCCATCACAAGTGGCGCCATGAATTCGAACTGGTGCGATGCTACATGGCCCACCATCAGGGCATGACGCTTTTGTCCATCGCAAACTTCCTTGCCGATGGCATTGTTCAGGAGTGGTTCCATGCTCATCCGCGGGTGATGGCGACCGAACTTCTTCTTCACGAAAAACCCGTCAATTACCTGCCTTCGGGCCATCCCTCCGCCTAGCTCCCGCATGCACTAAGTATTCCTTCCCTCCCTTGAACGTAAGTTGATGCCCATCTAGATTGACGGCAACTCACCCTGCACCGACTGCAAACCAATGTAGCTGCTTTTAGCGGCTCAGCATTCGTGTGCAAATCATCCTCAGCTGGAGTATTTCGATGAAGCAACTGTTGATCCTGATGGCCATTTCCGCCATTCCTACGTTTGCAACCGTAAAAGTAACCGCTCCGATCTCGGGTTCCTCAGCCGCATCGCCCGTGCATTTTGTTGCCAGCGCCACCACGACCTGCTCGAAGGGCGTGTCGTCGATGGGCATTTACACAGCGCCTTATGTTCTGGCGTACAAAGTTTCCGGGTCTAGCCTGAATACCTATCTGACACTTTCATCCGGAACCTACAACGCTGTCGTGCAAGAATGGGATGCGTGCGGATCAACCAAGACCGCTCTGACGATCAAAGTCACGAGCGGCACGTCGAGTACGGGAACGATTCCCTCCTCGAGCCACGTGTTCGTCGTGGTGGAAGAGAACCACAGCTATTCGCAGGTGATCGGCAGTTCCTCGATGCCATACCTGAATAGCTTGGCAAACAAGTACGGGCTTTCCACGCAGTACTATGCGAACACCCATCCCTCGATTGGCAACTACTTCATGATGACTGCCGGGCAGACCATCACCAACAACGACAGCTATTGTTCCACCCTGACCAACGACAACATCGTCCGCCATTTGCTCAGCGCAGGGAAAACCTGGAAGTCGTATGCGGAAAGTCTGCCTTACGCGGGATACACAGGTTGCGGCTCGGGGAATTACGCGAAAAAGCACAATCCGCTGGCATTCTTCTCAGACGTCGCCAACAGCAGCGAAAAGTACAACCTGGTCCCCTTTACACAGTTCTCCAAGGACCTAGCCAACAACAACCTGCCAAACTTTTCCTTCATCGTACCCAATCTCATGAACGATGCTCATGATGGAACCTTGAGTGCAGCCGACAATTGGCTGAAGGCAAATATTGCGCCCTTGATCTCAAGCGCGACATTTCAGAAAGATGGCATCCTGATCATCGTCTTCGATGAGAGCCTTGATACGGACACCGCTCACGGCGGCGGGCATATCGCCTGTCTCGTGATTGGGCCGAAGGCAAAGCCAGGCATGAAGCCAACGGTGGTCTACCAGCACCAGAACCTTCTGAAAACTGTTATGAAAGCGCTGGGCATGAGCAGTTTCCCGGGAGCGGCCAGTAGCGCGTCAGCAATGACGGCTTTCTTCTAATTGGGCTGGGGTGGGGATCCCTCGCACTGGTACGAGGTCTCCCCACCAAGCTCTGGTTCCCGGTAAACGAGAATGAACGACCCGACGAACGCTATCGATTCCTCTGCCGGCGTTCACGTTCCCGGCGAAGGACTTCTTCGGGAGTGCTGAATCACTACGCGGCCTGTTCTTTCTTCTTCTCGTAGGTTCCCATGAGTTCCGCTTGAGCGAGCACATGCCCCCGGATCGCCGCCTGCACGTTCCTGAAATCCGCTCCCGGCACAACGTCCAGCATGCAGTCCAGAGCGTAGAGCTTGAAAAAATAACGGTGGACGCCAGACGGCGGCGCAGGCCCTAGGTAGCCAAGCTTCCCCGCTTCGTTCTTGGCCTGCAGGCCAACGCCTTTAATCTCTTCGCCCTCGGGAACGGCTTCTTCGATGTGCCCGACTCCCGGACCGACGTTGTAGACGACCCAATGCGTGAACCCGCCTTCGCGCGGCGCGTCCGGATCATGCAGAACCAGCACGAAGGACTTGGTGCTGGCAGGCGCGTCTTTCCACGACAACTCCGGCGAAGAATTCTCGCCATCGTTGGTATATTTGCTGGGGATCTCTGCGCCTTCTAGGATTTCAGCGCTGGTAAGTTGCATGGCGACCCATCCTTTCGGAGACTCGCTTTTGAGAGTCCGAACCTGGGGAAGGCGTTGCCTGTATCGAACGAGAGATGTACCTACGGCGCCTTTTTGTATACGCGGACGTAATCGACCAGCATGGCTTGAGGAAATTTTGTGGTCGCGTCAGGACTCCCCGGCCACTCTCCACCCACGGCAAAATTCAAGAGAATATAAAAAGGATGGTCGTACACCCACTTCGTTCCCGCCGGCAGGTCCGACGGCTTGCGCGTGGCGTAGAGATGATCATCCACGTAGAACCGGATCTGTTTGGGCTCCCATTCCACGGCGAAAACGTGAAAGTCCTCGGCGAAACGACCTGAGCTCAGGGAAAACGGCGCCCCAATTCCTTTTGCACCCGAGTATCCCGGTCCATGAATGGTGCCGTGCACTATCGCTGGTTCGCGTCCAATGTTTTCCATAATGTCGATCTCGCCGCATGCCGGCCAACCGACGTGCTGGTCGTCAGAGCCCAGCAGCCAGAACGCCGGCCAGACGCCTTGTCCATATGGAATTTGGATCCGTGCCTCAAATCGCCCGTATGCCTGCTCGAACTTGCCGGAGGTGATAAGCCGCGCCGAAGTGTAGTCGCGCCTCACCCCCTCTTGACCCGTATAGCTTTCCTTGCGGGCGATAATTTCAAGATTTCCGTGCCGTATGCGCGCATTTTGCCGCCCTGGCAAGTAGTACTCCAGTTCCTGATTGCCCCACCCATTTCCGCCAACCGCAAACTTCCATTTCGTGGGGTCCGGCGCCGAGTTGTCGGGCTGATTGAACTCATCCGCCCAGGACAGCGTGAACCCAGTTCGCGATGAAGCGACGGGCTTCCGGTCCTGAGAGCTCATCTGAGCGGAGCATGCGGCGATAAAAAGCGTGACCAGCAGAACCCTTGCGTTTCCCAAGTAGCATCCCCTCTGCGCGCTCATGCCAGTGTCGGCCTCAACTCCACCTTCTTGGTCGTGATCTTCAAGCTCACCGAGGGAAGCTTCGGCCCCGGCCAATCTTCGGTGTAGGCCTCAAGCACAATCTCGCCAGCGTTCTTGGTGGACTGTAAGATGACTTGCGCCAACCCGTTGAATAAGCTTCGCATGGGATCCTTATCCGACTCCTGGCAGTTGGGATCGCCGTTGCCTACGCCGATCAACGCACCCTCGCCTTTCACCCTGAAATTGATCGGGAAGTCTGCCGTCGGAATATGCCGACCCTGTTCGTCGAGCGATTCCACGCGTATCAGGGCGACATCCTCTCCATCCGCATTGATCTCGGTCCGATCGGCACTCAACTTGATTGCAGCCGGCTTGCCAGTCGTCTCCCGCTTGTCCACGAGGACGACCTTGCCGCTCTTGCTTCCGCGGGCTTCAAGCACCCCCGGCTCATACTTCACCCTCCACTCCAGGTGCTTCAGCGGTTCGACCTTCCGGCTGCCCTGGCTCTTGCCGTTCAGGAACAATTCCACCTCGTCAAGATTTGAGTGCACCCAAACCTTGATCGTCTCGCCGTCGCGTTCTTCCCAGTTCCAGTGCGGAAAAAGGTGCAGTACCGGGTCATTTCCCCACCATGCCTTGTAATAGTAAAAGTTGTCTTTGGGAAAGCCGCACATGTCTGCAATGCCGAACTGCGAGTTGATCGATGGCCAGCCATACGGAGTCGGCTCGCCGCGGTAATCGAATCCGGTCCAGGCAAATCCGCCTGCCAGCCACTCCCGCGCGGCGTAGAACGTCCACCATTGCTCGGCAAGTTCGGACCACGACGTGTGATTCAGGTCATAAGCGCTCACCCAATTGCGCGGTTTGTCGGTTTCATAGATCCCGCGCGTCGATACCGTGCTCGCCGTTTCTGTGCCCACGCTGGCTTTCGCGGGATGGTCCTTACGCCATTTGTCGATGACTTGCAGGTTATAGTTGTAGCCCATTACATCCAGCTGCTCGGCGAACGGCTTGTCGAAAGACGCATTCACCGCCGCCGTGCACAGTCTGGTCGGATCCAGTTCGTGGCAACGCGCAATCATCGCGTCGACTACTGGAACGGCTTGCTGCTGCGGCATCATCGTCCACTCCTCGTTGCCTACCGACCAGATCACGATCGCCGGCGAGTTGCGATAACGCTTGATCATGGTCTCAAGCTGCGCCATCGCTTCCGGATTGGAACTCATCGTGCGCGTCTCGCACATCATCATCATGCCCATTTGATCGCAGGCTTCCACCCACTCCGGCGTAGGCATGTTGTGAGAGGTGCGCACCGCATTCCCGCCCATGTCGCGCAACACTGCGAGACGATAGTGTTGCAAGCGGTCGGGCAAGGCTGCGCCAACCCCGGCATGGTCCTGATGATTGCATGTGCCCTTCAACTCCACTCGCTTGCCGTTCAGGAAAAAACCCCTGTTTGCGTCCCATTGGAGCGTTCGAACGCCAAAGCTTATCCGCTCAGCATCGCGTGCTTTGCCGCCAGATTCTACCGTCACAACCGCGGAGTACAGGTGGGGGGTCTCCGGCGACCACATGGTGGGACTCGCCAGTTTGGCGCTGGCGGTAAACGACGTGGAGGCATCGGCAGCAACTGACTGTGTCGTGGAGTCGGCAGCTGCCACTGTCTTGCCGGAAGCATCCAGAATCTGCCAACGCACCCTGCAGGTCTCCGAATTCCTTCCCTGGTTCTCGACGATGGTCGCGAGGTTCAGGGTGACCGCGTTCCCTTTCACCTCAGTGCGAACGTAGCTCTCCCACCGCGCAAGGTGCAGAGCATCCATCTTGGTCAGCCAAACGTGGCGATAAATTCCCGCGCCTTCGTAGAACCATCCATCGCCGAAGCTTGCGTCCACACGAATCATCAGGTAATTGGTTTGCCCGTAATTGAGGAAGTTGCTGATATCGAAGCTGAAAGGCGCATAGGAGTTGTCGTTGCGGCCGATGTAGTAACCGTTGAGAAACACCAGAGCGTTCCGGACCGCTCCATCGAATAACAAGACCGTCCGGCGGGAACGATCCCCTTCCGGGACCTCGAAGGTCCTCCGGTACCATCCGACGCTAGTCTCGGGATAGTTCCTGCCGAGCGGCTTATACCCGTGACTCTGCAAACTCTCATCGCGAACGAAGGGCAATTCGACCGCCCAGTCATGGGGCAGGTTCAACGTTCGCCAGCCAGACACATCTAATTTTGCCGTCGCAAACTTAAATTCGCCCGATTTTGCGAAATCACCCTGTCCGCTGCCGAACCCCAGGTCCCGTGCCGGGTCGTTGCCGTGCCCGAACCGAAACTTCCATCCGAAATCCATCAGGTATCGCTCTCTCGGAGCGATCGAAGACAGAGCTTCCGACGACGCTGTTCCTGAACCGGCACCCAAAAAGGCCTTGGCCGGTCGCACGAATGAAGCAGTGGCCAGTGTGGATGCGGAAACGGCAACGCCCGAACGAAGCAAGTCTCGACGGGTAAACGACATGAATCTCCCTCCCATGTGGAACTGGTATGAACAACCAAGAAACGCACAATGTTACGCTGAAGCAGAAGCGCGAACAACCCGGAGAAGCCGGATGAGAGGAAATTTCAGCAGAAAGTTTTGAATGGAAGCGGCAAAGCCTAGCTCGCAATGGACAGCGGGCACGGGCAAGGATGTTCGGTCAATCGAGGCACATACTGCCCGCCTGTTTTGCTCAACAGGATCCGCCGTTCGGCGAACTCCAATTCGTATTCGCCGTCCGGAAAATCATCGGCATCTTCAATGACGCAACGGGAATACGACAAGCACGTCGGGCGGGTACACTCATCGGCGTACGTGGCATGCTGGAGGACCTTGAGAACGCAGGTCCGCTCCCGCCCTTCTCCCCTCAGAATGCCTTCGAGTGCAATTGTTTCCTTGGTAACAGTCATGTCGTGGACCCCTGTCGGCTGAGTGCTGGAAGCCAAGCTTCCGGCCACAATGCCGCCACGCTTTTCTGATGCAAGAACAGGCTGGCAGTTGGTTTGCTTAGGGGGAGAGGAGTATCTGTATTTGACTTTAGAACGATCTAAGGTGTGTCAGGGTCGAAAACGGTTAGATGACGGTGCCCCTGAGGGTGCGATTCGAGCCAATTCGAGGAGGAGGATGGATTCGCGGTGCCACCTAAACCGGGCCGACCTCCCTCCCAACCTGGTGGGTTCCCCTTCGCCACGTTGCAAACGAAACAGGGTTAATATCGTAATATTCGCACATTGCCTTGGCTGCTGCTCTTCTTGCCGAACGAGCCTGGCCTCGATCACCTGGAAGCACTCCAGTGGTGGGTATGGTAGGTAACCGAAGGTCGAATTCACGCATTCGTAAATGGCTGGTCGCCGCAGCTGCAGGCGCCGCGGTTGCTTTGGTTGATTATCTGCTTGGCCTCTGGATGGCGGCTCGCGGGTTACACGCTGAGGTAACACTAGTTGATGAAATCCTGTTGGGCGTATTCACCTGTTCGCTGGTGTTTGTCCTTGAGGCATCCCATCAGCGAGAGCGGGAGCGGATGACCGAGAAATTGAACACCATCAAGTTAATGAATCATCACGTGCGGAATGCGCTTCAGACCATTGTCAATTCCGCTTATGCTCACGGGCATACGCAGCAACTGGATGAGATTCGTACTTCGGTCAAGCGAATCGAGTGGGCTTTGCGAGAAATCCTGCCCGGTCGAGCATTAGAGAATGGAGAGCCCGAGGCGTCGAAGGACGCCACTTCACGTGGCCATCCAGCAGCCTAGCTATGGCTGCCTCGTTCGGTCAACACCAGGAACCAGCGTCAGGAGCAGTCGGGGTTTGCCTCATGCTGCCTGTGGACGAACCAGATCTGCGTCATCGGCAGCCAATCTCTGCAATTCCGACTGAGAAATGGAAAATTGCGCGAAACCGCAATCCAGACAAACCAAAACTTGCGGGAACACCCAGACAGTCGGTTTGGCCAGACCTTCGTAGCCAGGGAAGTGGATATTAATTTCGGCGCTAAACTTCCGCAATTCGAGAGACACACACCGTTGACAGCGCACAAGCCGCCTCCCAAAAGGAGCATTCCTGAGCGCCAGAAAAAATCATAGACCTTCGCCTAAGTTTGGAACGTCAATTTTTGTCAATACATTTCCCAAAACCGGCAGCATCGCACCATGCAGTCGTCGAATAAATCCAAAGTTCCAACGCCGAGCAAGATCTTCGGATCGAACCGGGTTCCCGATGCGCGCAGGATTTCTTCTTTCGCTGCCGGGATCGAGATTGTGCCAGATGCCGGACGACCGGTGACAAGGGCGTCAAAGGCAGCAGCAATCCTCAGGACACGGGAGCCGAGGGGAACTTCACCTTTAAGACCGCGCGGGAATCCTGTCCCATCGTAGGACTCGTGCTGAGCGGACACGATGGCGGAAGCATCAGCGAATGGAATGCTGTCGCCTGTCCAAGTCATGCAAGAAGGCCCCTCTTGCCATGGTCCGAACCTCCTGGGGTGACTACCCAAAGCTCTTGCGATCGCAATGGTGAACGCGGTAATGCGCTTTTTGGTGGACTCGTCAGCCATTTCAGTTGGACGGGTTCATCATACCCATTTCGGTTCTCCAGTCCTACGCGAGTTGCCCGCGGAATGGACGAGGGCAATTCTGCGTGCATGATGGATAAAGGCCTTCCCTGCCCTGACCTCGTCGGGGATCAGTCTGGCTTGGACTCTGACCGACTACGGAAACCTACTCCCCATCGGGCTCTCTCTTAGGTCATGCCCACCCTTCCTCGTCCTGGCTGGTCGCGCTGCCAATCCTGCTCGATTTCTGCAAGGCACCTTTTGTGCGTCTATCGGAAGTTTCCCCTCTCGGCGGGAGCCGCGCGAGAGGACACATTTGCCCCGACTGGACTCAATCAATGTTGTTGTTTGACATGCTGATCGAGAAACTCGAATACGTCAGATTCCCATGCGGGAATATTCTCGTACAACATGCCGTGTCCGTCCTCGGGGGTTAGCCCAACTTGAGGATAGATTTTCAACACAAAAGGTTTGTGCAGACGGTTCAGTTCTTCTGCCAACGCCCTCCCCGCCGGGGTAGCGAAGTCGTTTTCAGCATGGGTAAGCATGATGGCCGCATTGGTGTTGCGGATGGCACCCGTCAAGCGTTCGCGCAACTCCGGTGAGTGGTCCCAAGAACCGGCGGCTGCGGCAAATGTGACCGCCCCGCGTATCGTCTTGTCGCTTCCCGCAGCGAGTAACGTCAGTTGTCCCCCAAACGAGTGGCCAGCAACGGCGATCCGACGAGGATCGATTCCCGGCATCGTTTTCAAAAATGCCAAAGCTGCCATCACATCGTCGAGTTGCTCGGTCGTGAGCAAGACAAACTGCAAATGCTGACGAGCGCCTTTTCCTTTCGACTCCTCTTCGCGACGCAAAACCTCCTGCATGAATGGTGCTTGGCTGGCGGATGGGCCTTGTCCACGACGAAAGGGATACAGAAATGCGTACCCGTGCTTCACGAAAAATGGTGCCAGTACATCGGCTGCTTGAGTAATCGGCATGTTGGCCGTGTGGTCAGCATCATCCCCACCTGAACCATGGTTGAACAGAACGGCGGGAAAAAGGCCGGTACCAGCTGGTTTCCAGAAATACGCTTTCAGGCGAAGTTTGCCGCTTGCAAACTCGACGACTTGTGGTGCCATCGATTGCACCGATTGACCGAAGGCTGGCAATGAGAGAAACAAGAGACAGAAAACGCGGCAAAAGCTCATCGTCCTAGGACTCCGGTCGGTAAATATACAGCAAAAGCATGTCGAGGCACATTTCAGGGCTACCGGGCTGTGCGCGGGACATTCCTTTCCTGGCGCTCGTTGCCGGGGGCTTGTTGTGGGGCATGCTTTTGGGGGTTTGTTATAGCCGCGGGGCTTGCTTCGCTCTCTGGTTCCGTGGGGTTCTTCGCAAGAGAACATCAATTCGTGCTTTCTACTGCTCAAATCGAGATCGGATCGGGCAAGCCACTGCACGCGCTCGGCACTCCAGCCAGGAAGTTTCGGTATTCGTTGAGCCTGAGGTTGTAAGTACTGTCTGCCTGTTGACATTCCGTCCCGGTGGGATTTTTAGCACACGCTTGATCCCTGTCCTGCCGCGCCATCCTCAGAAGTGCGATGTAACTCTGTGCTCCGCCGGTAGCCGCCGCACAAGCCACCTGACAGGAAGGGCTCGCCACGCTCTGCCCCGGCCCACACTGTTGCGTACCCATCGGTGCGCACTGGCTGCCGTTCCAGACTTGGCCCGCGGCGCAAGCCTGAGGAGCGGTATTTGGTTTTGGTCGTGCAAGCGTTCCTTTCGCGACTGTTCCTGTGACGCATGCGTTGTCCTTCCCCGGCGACTGACCCGGAGCGCAGATCGGGCAGGGTCCGTTTTTGCAGAGTTTCGCATTCACTTCCGGCGGGGCCGGCCTCGGCCTAGGTTCCGCGCACGGCTCATGCTCGCAGGTACCGCGCCTCAGGTCTGAGGCGGGGGCGGCCAATCCTTGGCCTTTTTTCGTATCTCCGCCGCTTCTGCCCACAGTGCTTCTGGGTGTGACCGTTTGCGCGGGCTCAGGCTTCTGCCTCGATGTGTCCCCGGGGATAGGTTCACGGGACCCATTCCCGAGGCGCCCAGTCCCCGGACGTGGCGCGGATTTCGATCAGCCTGGTGGAAAGAGTTTGCGCCTGCAAAACCGGCAGGTATTGGATCAGGCTCCTGAACGCGTCGGGTCGCTCACGCTTTTCAATCGGCCAGTTCACCGTCCCTAAGC
>Ga0070681_10000296_pt1 | contig 40336 bp, 66 predicted proteins | sample KBSC83BmetaG_FD_65650 | JGI IMG/M metagenome (GOLD analysis project Ga0070681, IMG submission 65650) | Corn rhizosphere microbial communities from Kellogg Biological Station, Michigan, USA - KBS C8-3B metaG | ecosystem: Host-associated > Plants > Roots > Rhizosphere | place: USA: Michigan...
GCAACAAGTTACTACGGCACAGTGGGCGGTATTAATTACGATGTTAGCCCATGGGCACAGTATTTCGCACCTGGTAACATTATCGGATTTGGTAGCGCTGGTACAGGACTTGGCACTATTAGTAGCGGCGGTACAGCAGTATCAGGCGGTACACAATACGGTACCCTTATCCTAACCGCAGCACAAAATGCAGCAGCAGCAGGATCAGCGCCTATCTATATCTTAGACGGCGATGGCGATGCATCAGGAACAATCGAAGTACAAGGGTTTAGATCAGCATTATCTGAAGGAACGAGTAACTATATGGGTCTTGCACGATCAACGCTCACCTGGCAACCACAAATCATGGGTACAGCAGGTAATCAGAGCTTATCTATTCCTAACATGGAACAGCTATATTATGCCGCATACCAGTATGCAGCACCAGGAGACCGATATGTCTGGTTTATGAACCGATCACTTTACACTAGATTTGGTGATTTGCTAACCTCCCTACGAAAGACGGTTAACAGAACAGAATTAGTATCAGGATGGTCTGGCTACTCATTCCAAGCAGGTATGGAAGAAGTTGCAGTTATGATGGATTACGATTGTCCAGATGGCGAAATCATGCTTATCAATCTTGACACATGGACAGTCTGCGAAATTGCACCTATGGGCTTCGTACAAGATGAGCTTCTGCGAAGAGCTGACTATATCACCTTTCAAAAAGTATTCTCATGGTATACAAACCTGGCAGATAGAGCACCCGCTGCAAATGGTCGTATGGTCAGACAGACTAGATAATACGACTGTCTCCCCTACGCCTACGAGTAGCAATGAAGCAAAAGCACTTTACATTAAAAGATTTTCATTCTGACAACTATCACTTGTATAATGAAGAGCCAGACGCTGACTTTTCACCAGAGCATAACTACGCAGTTATACAAAGTACAATTGATGAGTACGAGAAACTGAGATACGGCATAGACGATAAAGTACGCGCCGCATCAGAGGACAAGGCCGATATACTAGCAAGTTTTGCAAAGTATAAGCTAGATATAGGCGGCGAAAGACAAATAGAAGCTTTTTTAGGAAAAAAGCGCATGGATGAAATCTATACGGAAGAGTTAAAAGAAAAAATACGATTGCTTGAAATGACCAAAAAGTTAGAGCGAGCAAAGGGAAAGACAAGGAGTAACTAATTATGAGCGGACTAGGAGAAGCATACGGAGCAGGACAATTTGGAGCAATAGAATCAGGAGTTTCTGTGCAGCAAAAAGAGGTAGATCAGTACGTTGACTTACAGGTAAATAACCCCACAACAAATACTGCATGGTTTTCAGCAGGCACCTCTACGGGTACAACGGTACAAGCAATGGTTGTCACAAACGTCCTTGCGGACTGGCCACGAAATGCTGCTTATGCATTCACTGGTGGCACCTCAGGGGGAACTATAACCGCAAACTGGATTGACCAATTTGGTGTCCCTGTTATAGAAACTGTATCTTTAGGCTCAGTAGCGGGAGGCGGAACAACGTACGGCACAGCAATTGTCGCTAAGTTTGTATCCGGCACAGTATTTCCTAATACAAGCACCACAGGAACGTATACACTCGGCTTTGGTACCCTTGCAAATGGTTCAGCACAATCAAACTGGTTTGGATTATTAACAAAAATTGCAGGAACCTCAGACGTAAAAAATATCGGATGGTGCAACAATGGTACCCAAGTAGCACTAAATAAGGGTACTGCTATCGGAACACTTGTTAATACGACAACGCACTCTTTCCAGGGTACATCAGGAGTTGCTATTACGGATAGATACAATGTTATATTAAAGCCTACCTACGACAATACCTACAAGGGCACCATGTCTGGTCTTTAGTCCTTGACAACCCCCCGGTTTATCCATTACTATTATCCCATGCTGCACCCTTATATTGATGACCCAGAAGAATAGTACACCTCTACAAGCATTTTTCTTTCGCGACTTCCCCAACACCTATATTCCTGATATTTTAGAGGAAATTTACCTTAAAAAGGTGTATAACCCTTTCTTACTAGGGAAAAAAGACTTAATTATTGCCGACTTTGGCGGGAATATTGGCCTTGCCTCCTACTACTTTAAAGACTACGCAAAACAAGTGTATATAGTGGAACCTGCAAAACAACACCAGGAAACGATTAAGACCATGCTCGACTACAATAAGATAACAAACGTTACACTATGCCCCTATGCTATTAGTAATAAGAACGGCACAACAAAGTTTTACCATACCTCTAACACCACCTCGTTTACCCTAAGCGACCTAACCCCGGAAAAAAAAGATTATGAAGAGGTAGAAACGGTTACTATTGATGAGTTTATGAAACGAAATAAACTAGAGTATTTAGATTTTCTTAAGCTAGACGTAGAGGGAGAAGAGGGGAAAGTTATTACCTCAGATGGTTTTAGAAAGTATGCCGATAAAATTAAAGTAATTGTTGGAGAATACCACGCATGGACAAGCATGGAAAAAAATCAGTTTGCTACTACATTTGCCGATTTAGGGTTTGATTTTCGATGGTATTTTAATACAAAAGCAAGTGTATTTAGTGCAGTAAGAATTTAATATGATTGAACCTATTTTAGACAATTTATTACTTGAATCTATTGAAACAAAGGCAAACGAATCTGGCATTATTCGCCCAGAGACTGCTAAGGAAAAACCAGAGATAGGACTATTATTAGCACATGGGCCTAAGTGTGAAGTAAGCTATTCAACGAAAGGAAAAGTAGTCTATAAGAAATGGGCAGCTAATGAAATCAAATATGAGGGGAAAACATATATTTTAGTAGCTGAAAAAGATGTATTAGGGGTGATTAAATAATATGGCTAAGAAGAAAATACTATACGGAAAGAGGGCGCGACTTGCTCTAAAATCAGGCGTTGACCAGCTTGCAAACGCTGTTGTTACAACGCTTGGCCCTAAGGGTAGAAATGTCGCTATAGATAGAGAATGGGCCTCTCCTTCTGTTATCCATGACGGTGTTACTGTAGCAAAAGAGGTTGACTTACCAGATGAGTTTGAAAATATGGGCGCACAAATGGTCAAAGAGGCAGCTTCAAAGACAAACGACAAGGCAGGAGATGGAACGACTACAGCTACCCTTCTGACCCAAATAATCGTTGATAGAGGTTTTAAAGAGCTTGATAAGGTAGGTACATCTGTAAACCCTATGATTATGAATAAAGGCATGGAGCAAGCACTAGAAAAAGTAGTGGAAGAAATTAAGTCAAAGGCAAAGGTAGTAAAGGGGAAAGATATTGAAAAAGTAGCCACTATTTCAGCACAAGATAAAGAAATAGGCAGACTAGTAGCGGAGGCAATTACAAGGGTAGGCAAAGACGGCGTAGTTACGGCAGAAGAGGGAGCAAGTACAGAAATGTCTGTTATTTATAGAGAAGGTATGGAGTTTGAGAAAGGGTATCTATCAAACTACTTTGTTACCGATAAAGACAAGATGGAGTGCGAATTAGTAAATCCCGCCATCCTTATTACAGATGCAAAAATGACAGATATTGAAAAGCTAGAAAAGATTTTAGAAATACCCCTTAAGGCGGGTAATAAAAATATTGTCATTATTTGTGATGATATGGATCAAGAAAATCTAGCCATGCTTGTCGTAAATCAACTAAGAAAAGTATTCAACGTACTAGCAGTTAAGGCACCGGGGTTTGGCGATAGAAAGCGGGATATGCTTGAGGATATTGCTATTTTAACAGGCGGTACGCTTATATCAGAAAGTCTTGGACGAAGTCTTGACACACTTACCTACGAAGACTTTGGCACAGCAGATTCTGTATGGGCTGATAAAGAGAACACCCGAATTATAGGGGGTAAGGGGGATAAAACTGCTATTGCTGACCGCGTAGAAGAGCTTAGGACAATTGTTTCGCATACAACCGCAGACTTTGACCTTGAGAAGGTACAGGAGCGTCTAGCCAAGCTCTCAAGCGGTGTAGCAGCTATTAGTGTTGCTGCAAATAGCGAGGTTGAGATGAAAGAGAAGAAAGAGCGCGTCATTGATGCGATTGCCGCAACAAAAGCAGCACTCGATGAGGGGATAGTGCCAGGGGGTGGCGTGACCCTATTTCGAGCAGCAGATATTATAGACAAAATGAAATTTGAGACAGAGGATGAAAAGATAGGCGCTAAAATTCTTTCTGCAGCACTGCGTGAGCCATTACTACAAATTGCCGAAAATGCAGGTCTTGACCCGAAAGCAGTATTTGCACGCGTGTCAAAGGAGACAGGGGATTATGGTCTAAACGTATTAAATCTTGCCTATGGCTCTATGCTTGAGCAAGAAATAGTAGACCCTGCCAAGGTTACTCGCCTTGCTGTTGAAAACGCGGTAAGCGTAGGCATGATGATTTTAACCACAGAGTGTTTAATGAGTAATATTCATGAGAAACAGGAGGATAAGTATGCTAGATAAATCAAAAGAACTGAAAAATAAAAAACCTATTGTTGTCTTTTGTATTGCAACTAAAAACCACTTGCCGTATGCAACAACAATGATTAAGTCTCTTCGAAAATTTCATGACTGGCCTATTGTGTTAGTTACCGATGAGATAGATACAGACAAGCTGCCTAAAGACGTTATTGTACGCGATATTACCCCATATCTAGCTGACAAAATGTTTTTTTATAGAGCGACCCCTATTATTGCCGAGACTTTACTTGATGAGTACGAGTGTGTGTTAAAAATAGACTCAGATAGTCTTATCTTAGGCGACTTATCCCTTATTGTAGAAACAAAAGATTATGACGTGGCAACGGTTATTAACTGGAATCGGTTCGATGAAAAGTTTTATCCGTTAGTCCAAGGGTGGGGTATTTTCCCTGCTGAATACTTTAACTGTGGCTTTGTCGCAATGCGAAGTAAGAAGTTTGCCCATGAGTGGCGTATGTCTTGCTATACTAACCAATTTGATAGATTGCAGTTTAAGGAGCAGGACTTACTTAATGCTATGTGTTATTTTGGTAACTGGAACGTGCGATGCCTTGATATTGGTAACCCTGAGTTAGAGTTAAATAGTTTCTGGGGCATTATAGGAAAGGGAGAATGGAATAGGGCTATTGTAAAAGACGGTAAGATTATCGTGCCTAAAGGATTTGGCAATACACCATTTCCCCCTACTGATATCGAAATAAAAGTAGCCCACTTAGGTGGCGGGTCAGAGGCTAAAAAAGACAACTGGAATGCTTTTTTCTCCCCTGAGGCAATGGCACGAATACAGGAGATCGTACAATGAAAAAATATACACTAGAAGTATTTATAGATGAGAAAGCAGGGATTGTTAGCCATGAAACAGCGGATGCGCTTAATGCTCTTGATGCACGTCTTATTATGTCAGTACTAGATGAGCATAAGCATAATTTACTAGGCTATATTATGTCATCCACGCAAACAAAAGATATTGAAAAGAAAGGCAAAAAAGTAGAATAATGAATTTACTTGATAAAGCGTTAGGGTTTGCTATGCAGAAGCATAAGGGACAAAGAGATGATGAGGGGCTAGATGCTATTTTACATCCTGAACAAACGGCGGCCATATTACAAAAAGTGACAGGAGATGAACACATTATTGCGGCAGCGTATTTACACGATACCTTGGAGGATACCGATACAACATATAAAGAATTGGTGCATGAGTTTGGCACTGATATTGCAGACCTTGTTAATGAGGTGACCCATGAAGGAAAAAAAGATGAGCATGGCTATTTCTTCCCACGTTTACATACACAACGAGGTATTATGCTTAAATTTGCCGATAGATTAAGTAATTTATCACGTATGGGTGCATGGGATGAGAAACGAAAGGAGCAATACTTACATAAAAGTAAGTTTTGGTTAGATAAATAGTATGGAAAACAAACGAAAATTACGCGTGCTATGGCAATCAAACGCCCCATGGAGTCCTAGCGGATACTCACAGCAGACCGTAGACCTAAAGCGGTTATTTCTAGCAAACGGCTGGGATGGCAGTAATTTTGGCATGATAAACATGTTTGGACAAAACGGCGGTAAATTTTATGATGCTGACGATATTCTTAACTATCCTTCTATAGACCACGTTATGGGATCAGATGCGATGATCCACCATGGCAACGACTTTAAAGCTGATATTATTATTAGCTTACAAGACGTATGGCCACTTAATCCTGCCGACTTACAACAAGTGCCTCGTTTTATCCCCTGGGTACCTGTTGATTATGACCCTGTCCCTAAGCCGTTACTTAACAACCTTCGTTTTGCTAATAGAATTATCTCTATGAGTAAGTTTGGCGAGAAGCAATTGCAAGACAATGGATTTGCTTCTACATATATACCCCACGGCGTAGACACAAATGTCTTTTACCCTATGGATAAGAAGAAAAGAAAAATAGAGCTAGGACTTGATCCTAATATGTTTGTCTTTGGTATGGTGAGTGCAAACAAAGAACAGTTTAATCCAAGAAAAAGTTTTCAACAGGTACTAGAGGCATTTGCCCTCTTTTTACAAAAAAAGCCTAATTCACTCCTGTATATTCATACAGACCCTGATTTTCCAGGGGGTTTTCCTTTAAAGCAATTAGCTGAATTTTTAGGAATATCAAATCATATCGCTTTCCCTGAACGATATAAACAAAAATACAATACTACAAAAGAGGATATGAACTTAATTTATAATACGTTTGATTGTCTTTTATCCCCCTCCTCATCAGAAGGGTTTTGTATTCCTGTTATTGAAGCACAAGCGTGTGGCGTGCCTGTTATTGTCAACGACTGGACAAGTATGCCCGAGCTTATTATTGAGGGAGAAACAGGGTATAAGGTAAAAAGAGACGATAGACTGCGTATTTATTACCCGATAGGCTCGTATCTTCTTTTCCCAGATTATGTCGACTTATACGAAAAAATGCTTAAAATTAACGGCATGTTTACTGAGAAAATGGGACAGGCAGCACGAAAATGGGCAGTATCACAATATGACCAGACAATGCTTTTCCAAACAAAGTGGCTTCCTTTCTTAGAAAATATCGAACGGGAGATATATGGAGTAGAGAATATGACCGCACGGATTATTAAGCCAGAGCAGAAGCTAAAAAAGCAACCTAAGATTATTACACCTAAGCCAATAGTTGACAAACCTACTACAACTGCATAGTATAAAGATATGGCTAATGTAGACCCTTCAGGACTAGTCGCATATGCGGTAGACCCTGGAGTATATAAATATACACATATTGGCACCGCTGCTGGAACTACTCTTATTTCCCCATGGCCAGCTCTTATCGGGTATATACAATTAAATAATATAGCTATCGGTACGCTCGTTGTATTTGATACAAACGGGACAGCAGGTACAGCAGCAGGAAACGTAATAGGCTCAATTGCTATTACATCAGTTTCAGGAAGTGCGCCCCTTGCTCCCCAATTATTCCCTCATCTTGCAACAAAAACAGGACTCGTTATTACTCAAACAGCAAACTTAGATTTAACTGTAGCAGCTCTTCCTTAATATGCTATGCCACTTGAAAAGTCTACCACTAAAGATGCTCTAGCTCGAAATATTGCCGAGCTTCATCGTGCAAATACCTCAAAACCACAGGATAATAGGCGCTCAAATTCTCAAATATTAGCAATAGCCTATGCAATACAGCATGAAAGTAAGAAGAAAAAATAATGCAAGATGCAACAAAACCATCATTCATATTATCAACAAATAGCAGCATAGATTTAAAAATATCTACCGCAGAGGCTATACCGACATTGTCTTTGTCAAGTCAACCCTCTCCGCGTATTGATAGCATTTCAGATATTGCCATGCCGGCACCGACTCCTCCTCCACCTACGCCTGGAACGCAAACAAACTTTAGTGTTGGATGGTGGCTGTATACCAATAATTCCCCCTATGTTCCTCCACCTCCTCCTGCCCCCACAAATTTTGGCGAAGGATGGTTCATGTATCAAAACGCAAATTAATAACTTGCAAAACGGTATTAATTGGTATAGGCTAAATATACTATGGCTTTAAATGCATTTTTAAGTAATCAAGGAACCCAAACAAGTCTTCTTACCGATAATACCGGTGGCACTGCGGGTACGCTTATCCCTGTTATGAAAATAGACGTGTCTACACAGGGCACAGCGGGTACTATCTGGGGTGGCGCTGTTACAGTAAGTGCGGGTACAGTCAATGCAGGCACTATTAATGCCGGAACATTTCGAGCAGATGGGAGAACGACACAAAATATTGTTAGTTTTGGTACGCAGTATGGTACATCAGGCTCAGGAGCTGCAACAATAATAGGATCTACGTCTGTGGGATCGGGCACCTCTTTATGGGTAAACGACATTTCTATAATAAATCCTAATGGCTCAATACTTTGTGTACTTGGGTTTGGCACAGCACAACAGGGAACAAATGTTTTATTTAGAGGAATTTTAGGAACACAAACAGCAGTTGGTATAGAAAAGTCTTTTTCAAAAGCTGTTAATGCAGGTATGACAAATCAAGATTTAGTATTCTCTCTAGGAGGAGCAGGAACAGTTGATTTATCATTTAGTTACTTTATATCTGCTTAATATGATATGCCAGCAATTACAGGAACAAATCTAACACAAGGATCAGGAGGAGCAGGAACCTCTTGGACAACTGCTTCAATTACTCCTACGGCGAATAATTTAGTTTTAGTAAGTATAGAGACTGCCTCAGGTACCCCGGGGAAAATTACCAGCATCACAGGATGTGGCTTAACATGGGTCGAAGTAGGAAACCATCAATCTGCAACTAGTACAGGTGAATGGCTCACTGTATATCGGGGCATGGGTGCTTCCCCAACCACGGGAGTGTTAACGCTTAATTCAAGTGCAACGGTTACGCCTGAGTGGTCAGTCGATCAATTTGCCAACGTTAATCAATCTGGGACAAATGGTAGTGGGGCGATCGTGCAAATTGTTTTTAATGATGCAAACGGAACACAAACAGGCATTACAGCAACATTAGCAGCTTTAGCAAACGCAAACAATGCAGCGTTTGGGTTTGTTGAGTGGGGAGGGGGAACGACAGTTACTAAAGGAGGTAGTTTTACTCTCTTAGCAGCACAACAGGGTTCACAGTTTGGGTATAAAAACTCTGAATACGCCATAAATCAGACGGCTGTTAACTGGACATGGGGAAGTGGGTCGAACTGGTCCCAAGCGGTAGCGATTGAAATAGCGGCAGTGCCCTCTGGTAAAACATCTGGTACTCTTTCCATGATGGGTGTAGGAATGTAAACATTATGACAATAAACTTAACAAACGATCTAACTAAAAACCAAACAAACCAGATAACCTATGTGGCAACAGCTATTAGCGCAGGAGGCACTACTAGCCCTGTTAAAAATATTGCAGGGTTTACAAATCAATGGGCGGTACAAATAGGACAAACCGGGGAAGAAACAGCGGAAATACAGCTTATCTCAGGTGCACCAGCGGGGAGTGTTATTAATTTTGGGACAGCGCCAAGTAATACCCCGGGTACATTAAAGTTTTCTCATGCACAAGATACGCCTATTTACCAGATTCATTATGACCAGTTTATTTTAAATAGGTCAATTACCGGGACAACAAATGGCGGATCGTTTGCTGCTATTGCAACAGTAAGCATTACCCCCGACTCACTATATACACAATATAACGATACAACAGGCTCGGTAGGCTATGCTTACTATGCACAATACTATAACTCACTTACTACTGACTTATCAGGATCAAGCAGTATCTTTTTTCCTGGTGGCCCTACGTTTTACTCATTACAGAAGTTAAAACAGCGCATAAAAGACAAGCTCTATTCTGCAGGATACCTAAAATCAGATGACGTAATTACCGACTGGATTAATGAGTGCTACGAACAGATGGTTAATTCTGCAATTAAAGTTAATCAAGGGTACATGCTTGGTACCAATATGTTTGGGTTTGGTACCGCAGGGCTGGGCACTATTACAGATACTTATTTCAAACAGGCAGTAAAAGTTGAGGTTACCTATGACGGTGTAACGTATATTCCCTCACGAAAAATAGAGGTACGAAGTTATACCGAATCTGATTTTTTTGATATTAATGCCCCCCGCCATGCCTGGCTAGGGGAAACGGTGTTTGAAATATTGCCCCATAATCAAGCAGGAACCGCAAAAATAACCTACGCACAACGATTTACTCCCTTAGCAAATGATAGTGATGAACTGACACAAACATTAAAAAGCTATACAAGCGCTTTTGTTGAGTATTCGCTAGGAGTTGCGTACGGGTTAGATCAAAAAGATCAGGAGTCAGGACAACATTACCAGTTATATGGAGAAATAAAGCAAGATTTTGTTTCTGAGATTACGCCTAGAGACGAAACGGGAGCAGAGACTATTGATATTAGCGAAAGTGTTAGCGGCATGGAAGATGATATGGCCTCAGACATGGGGGACTACGTTTGGCTTCTTCCCCCAGATATGGGAAGATCAGCAATGGTAATTGACAGGCATGTTTTAAGATGTCATACTTTAATCAATGGCTCACGTTTGCATAGACTGCGGTAAAAAAGTCTCTCGTCCTTCGTATACGCGTTGTAGAAAATGTAAAGATATCTATTGGTGTGGTAAAAATAGTCCCTTTTGGAAACCAAAAAGAAAATGTATAGATTGCGGAAAAGAATTATCAAAATCTAAATATACTCGGTGTCAAAGTTGTGCTGAAAAAGGAGAATTAAATCATAGATACATAGATGGTAAAAGTAAATATGGTCAATATATAGCTATATTAAAACCTACCCATCCCAATGCTAACAAAAAGGGTAGAGTTTTAGAACATCGCTTAGTAATGGAAAAACATATAGGAAGATATTTAAAAAAAGACGAATACATAGATCATATAAATGGAAATAAATATGATAATAAAATAAAGAATTTACGCTTATGTACTCGTACTGAAAATGCTGCAAATCAAGGATTAACATCTAGAAATACATCTGGATATAGGGGTGTTACAAAAAGTAAAAGAGATAAAAAATGGAGAGCTCAAATAAAATATAAACAAAAATTAATACGCTTAGGGTGGTTTGATACAAAAGAACAGGCTGCTATAGCATATGATAAAAAGGCAAAAGAACTCTTTGGGGAATTTGCTTATAGCAATTTTCCTTTATTGTAGTGCTATACTAAAACTATATGGCCTTAGAATATTTTAATAGCAAGGGTGTCAATACATACCTTAATCCTATTAGTAGCGAGATGGACGGGCAATTAATCCACGCTGTCAATGTTGTCTCATTTCCTTACGGGGCAAAATCAAAAAGGCCAGGGTATGGGACGTTTTTGGGCACCGCAGACGGTAGCCAAATAAACTCTTTGCTTGCTTTTCCTATGCAGGACGGGACAACACTTTGGCTCTACCGCGCGTCAGGGTCAACGCTTTACTACTCGCAACAAGGGACAGGAGCGTGGGCAACCGCATCTAACGGCACAATATCTGCAGGGTCATATTTCAACGGAGCTATATTAAATAATGTGTTTATAGGAGGAGATGGTGCAGGGTCAACGAGATATACGCTTGACGGTACCACCTTTACTAATGCTACCCTTGCCCCCGTTGCCCCGTATTTTGCTCAATACCAGAATGCTATCTATGCTGCAGGTACCGCATCCACTCTTTTTAAAAGTACCGATAATGATGCAACCAACTGGAATATATCGGGCACCTCAAACTCAACCTCGTTTACCGTTCCCGATGAAGGAAAACTAGGGAGAATCTTTGTGACAGCGGATAAGCTTCTTGCTACAAAAAATAGAGGGAAAATGTTCCAGTGGGACGGCAACGCGTTATCTGATCTTTCCACACGGTATGGCCCCTCTAGTCCATGGAGTATTGCGGATATAGAGGACTATAGATTTTACGTCAACCAGTTTGGCCATTTTGGTTTTGACAGGTCAAACACTATTCAGCTTCTTAGTAATCCTGTACAACGGTATTTTTACAATAGGCAAAACACTGGGTTTCCCGGTACTATTTTTCCTTCTGCACAAGGCGTTACGCATATCTATGACTACTTTGTTGCAATGGGAAGTGTACAAGATGATTTTACTAATAGACCCGTTAACAATGCTATTCTTAACTACAATTACCAAAAAAACGAATACTTACTATGGCAGCTTAACGACTTTCCTACCGCTTTTTTGTCATATTTTGATAATGCTAATGTACGACAATTAATTTTTGGCAACAGTACGGGACAGTGTTTTAAGCTAGACCCTACCAAAACATCGGATAATGGCAACCCCATTACTACAGAAATGGTGTATCTGTTTAGCTATGACTCCCAGGGGTCTTCGTTTACCCAAACCAGCGCCTCAAGTATTTCAGGTTTAACATACGAGAAAAAATGGGACTGGATCAGGCTCTTTTTTAACCCAGGAGACGAGATTAATATACAATACGCTTTTAGTAATACCCTTACCTACCAGCACTTAAAATGGTCAGAGGCTATTAGTACGGTAAATAGGACAGGAGATTTTTACCAAGTAAGTGACGGGGTAGTTGAAATTAGATTTCCTATGATAGAAAATAATATTCCCAGATCACGATTCTTATTTTTGCGAATTTATGACAGCTCAGACAGTAGCGCGTGGACATATTACGGTGCAGAAATTGAAGCAACAGCACAAGTTATAAAATAATATGAGTTTTGACCTAAACCAATATTTACAACCAAATAACGCCCCTGTTTCAGCGCCTTTTACGGATAGTCTCTCCGCGTTTGATTTTTCGTCTAATATACAAAGAAATTCAGTAACAGCAACGAAAGTGCGTAGTGTCTATGCGGGAAATATATTGGCGGGGACAGTGCAGGTGGGTATAAATGTAGGAACGGCAAATGGAACAGCAGGGCCATATTTACAGCTTAATGGGGGAAGTACACAAATATTAGTAAATGATGGAACAAGCAATATTGTTTTACTTGGAAAACAAGTAGGAGGGTTTTAATGGGTAATTATGGGTTTAAGATTGCACAAGCGGGGTTTGATGTAGGCACAGCAAGCGATCAACACCTGGTCATGACAAGCAAGCTAAATAGTTATAAAATACAGACTAGTCTACAAGGCACAGCAGCAATTACCCTCAGCCCTAGTACGGGGGGGACAATAACCGTAATACATAATTTAGGCTATATTCCTGCATACGATGCATGGTTTTCTGATGAGACGGGGTCATGGCATACTGTTTTTGAAAACAATCAAATATTTCCGTCTGGCACTCCCACCACAAATCTTTTTGCTAATACAGGAACAGCGCAAACAGCGGGAACAGCAAATATATTTATTAATCTATTTAATAGGGGGACAGTAAGCAGAATAGGGTCAATTTATTATATTATCTTTGTAGATTCTATTACATAATATGGCAGATTACGGACTTAAAATAGCATTATCAGGAAATGATGTGGGGACAGCGGGATTACAGCAACTAGCTTTTTCAAGCCAATTTCCAATATACAAAATAGCATTATCTGGAAATATAAGTTTTACGTGTCCTGCTAGTGATGGAACAAATAAAACGACCGCTATTGGCACAGTTTCTCATAATCTTGGGTATTTTCCTGCTTTTCGTTGCTACGCGTATACAGATAGTGGTGCGACAAGAAGACAATCCCTAGACTTAAATGCAAACCCAATTTTTTTAAATTCTCGATGTACAACGACAAATTTATTAATTTACGGCTATAATTCTGGAACAGTAAATTTTACGGCAAAAGTGTTTTATTATATATACGCAGATGCAGGGGCATAATTATGGCAGATTACGGTTTAAAAATTGCACAACCTGGGTACGACGTTGCAACCGCAACAAACGGGCAGTTGGTGCTGAGTAGCGGTTTTAATACCTTAAAAAATTATTTAACAGGCGTAGTCTCTGTTACTGTACCAGGAAGCACTATTGTAGGAGCAATTATCGGAGGTACGGTTACGCATAATTTAGGGTTTGTTCCTGCTGTTTTTGTCTACCCAAACGATGGTACTATTTCCACAACAATAACTGATAATAATCCTAATTTTAACTCTACTAAACCCAATAGCACTAATTTAATTGATAATTTTAAATTTGATTATTACCTAGGAACAGGAAATTTAAAAATCTATTTACAAACAATAGATCAAGGGGGAACACCTAAAACATGGGGTACTGCAAATAACCCACAATATACGATAAACTATAAATATTATATATATACACAAAAAATAGGATGATTATCTTTTTTAACAAAACAACAGGCGAAATACTAGGCTCTATAGATGGAAGGGTACATTTTGACCATCATCTAAACGTTTCTATAGCAGCATCAGGTCACAATTCCCAAGAAGTAGAGCGTCTTATTATTGGCTGGGTAGAAGATAGTAAAGGAAATAGGTTGCCACAAAATATGCATCTATGGCAGAACCAACTAGTATGGGAAGATCCCAAGCACCCAAGAAAACCGACAAAAGAACGAGTAGTTTTCAATAAACAGGGAGATATTGTAGGGTTTGTCAATAAGTAGTATTGCTTTTTCTGTATTTTTGCTATAGTAGAGGTATAGCGGTAATGTAACACGTATGTTTAACGGTAATTATAAACAATTTGAGCTTCCCCCTGAACTATTTAACAATATAGGACAGACTACTTATAACGGTACTACGTACAACGTAAGCAATAAAGGGGATGGGACAAGAGATATTAGCCCTGTTAATGGAGGAGGCAATACCTCAAATAGTGGCTCAAACAGTACACCCTCTGATCCTCTTGCGCTTGCTGGGTCACTTCAATCAATGCAAGTACAGGCTAACCAACCTGCTATCGCTACACTTGGAAGTCAACAGTCATCCCTTAAAGATCAATATTCTAAGCTATTAGATAGTGTCTTAGGACAAGGGACGGTAGCATCAAACTACTCTATAAAAGCATCAAATAGTGCACTTGCACAACGCGGCATTACCTCAGATTCACAACTAGGAGAGCAAACAATAGCAGATAATCTATTACCCGTAACCGCACAAAACCAATCTGCAGCAGCACAAGTGGGTCAAGGATCGGCACAAGATATTAATACGCTGGCCGGAGAAATAGCAGGATTACAGGCAGGAAATGTACAAGGCGCTATAGGCGCTGCGCCTGCTATCGCAGGACTTGCCGCCCTACCTTCACAAATTGCACTTGCTGGATCACAAGCGGGGGCATCTGGCGCACAAGGGCGATATATTCCTATTCCTAATGTGGGTGTTTACGATGTACAAGCAGGCCATCTTATTGGTAATATTTCAAATAATAATTTAAGTACAGGAGGTTTCCAAATCCTTAATGTTGGACAATAACAATGCCACAAATAACATACCGCGATCCATCAGGTCAAACAGTGACGACTGACCTTAATAATGCACCTCCCCAGGTGCAGACTTTATATAGTCAAAATTACCTTCAGCCCCAAGCTAGTCTTAGCCAAACCCAAACCTCAACCGCTGCCACAGGCGCAGAAATTCCTGCTATCCAGGCAAATGCACAAAAAGCACAAATAGCAGCTAAACAGGCAGGGGCACTACAAGACCTTAAGGCTGATCTAAGTAAAAAAATGACACTAGGGTCTGCAATAAGTAAATATACAGCTTTAGGTATGAGTGCTGACGATGTGTTTAAGCAGTATTTAGCAGAAAGCCCATGGGGAATGCCTAATGAAAGCCCGCAACAATTACAAGAAAAAGGTATCACTCCTCAAGCACTCGGCGCTATAGGTACGCCAGGGTCTTTTATGGATCGCTACAATGCAAAAAATGCAATAACAGGACTCCGAGACTTACAAGATAAATTCCATCAAACTAATGCACTCTCCCAAATAGAGAACTTTTTAGGTGTCCCCATAGGAAGCGGTAATGCTGCCGCAGGCTATAATTCTGCTAGACAAATCTTTGGCGAACATCTTTCTAGTCTTATTCCTGGGGCATCAGGTGCATCAGGCTCGGTAAACGATTTACTAAATACTCTTCCACAAACAGGAGATCCGCGAGAATATAATCCCGGTAAGGCAGATGCACAATTTCAGTCTGTAGAAGACCAGTTGCTACAATCTAAAGGGTATTCACCTAAAGACTTAGGTCTTCCCGTAAATTCAGGGCAAGCACGCGTTACAGGATCAACAAAATCATCTCCCTCAAATGGGGGGGATTTGTTGTCAAGTTTATTAAGTAATGCAGGGAAGGATGTATCAGGAATGCTACAAGGAGAAGCACAAAATGAGCAAAAATATGGTTCTGGATTTGGCGGTGCTTTAGCAGCAACCGCTGCGGGTTTTCCTGGCATGTTAAAAGAGTATGGTGATCTATTATCTAATCCTATCCAGCACGCACAACAACACCCTGTTAATACAGCACTTGATGTATTAGGGCCATTACTAGGACTAAAAGCAGGCATGGCAGGATCAGGAGAAGGAGCCGTAGCTGATGCAGCAGAAACAGCAAAACCTGTCGATCCTTTCTCTAGCGCGCCAGGAAAAATACAACAGTTATTTAATCCTGCTAAAGCAAAAAATGTTATTGGTAATATTCGCGATACTATCATATCCAATGCAGACAAAGCAGGCACCACAATTAATGGCGACACATTAGCAAATGGGATTAGACAATGGGCAGAGGGAGCTAAAATGAGTAATCTACCTGACGCTGATGCAATAGAGCAGGCCGCTAAAAATGCAGAGACACAATATGCTGGAAAAACCTTTAAGCCATCAGATTTAAAAAGTATCTATGACAATATTGAAAAAGGGTATACGAAAGGTGGAGAACCTCGATCTGCGACAGCTTCATATATTGATAGAGGAGTACAGGGGGTATTATCGAATCAACTTGAACAGGCAGCGCCAGGGTTTGCAAGAACATCTGATCTTTTTAGACAAACCTTTAATGCAGAAAAAAGCCCCATTAGAACAATTGGAAAAGCCGCTGTAAAAAATGCTGCCGGATATGGTTTAGGTATTGCAGGATTTGATGCTGTTAAGCATATATTAGGACTTTAAGATGATATCCATTTTACCGCTTGAATAATTAAAACAATAAGAAACCCTACTAGTAGATACTTACCAAGAAAGAAAAGTAATATTACAAAATCAACCCCTATTGCTGTTAGTGCATTCATACTAAACTAGGTCATAGTATATCACTGTCTTTTCAAAAAGTAAATATGCTACACTTATACCATGAATCCTATTCTTGGTGCGCTGCAATCATTAGGTATTATTAAAAAACCTAAAATTATCTCTCCCTTGCCCGCATCTGATAGCCCTGGCGGCTATAATGATCCTACGCAACAAGGATTAAATGCATATTATCAAAGAGAAGGACAAGCAAATAGCATTATGCCTAAACAGGCAATGAAAAATACTACGTATACCCCCGCGCCACAAGTACCAGGGTTTGATATGTCCTCTATTGGCCAGGCAATAACCCAATTGACAGGCGTAAAACTACCTAAAGCAGAGGCAGCAGGGATGCCAAAAGATGCAACACCATACGAAACACAAGCATCGGGAATATTTAATAAATACGGTGTTCCTCCCGCTGTTGGTCTAGGTATATGGGCTATGGAGGGAAGGGGAAAGACGATAAACCCTAATAATCCATATAATATCGGTGCGTATGATAGCAATCCGCAAAATGCCAATGCGTACCAATTTAAAAACCCCTTACAGGGGACAGACGAGGCGGCTAAGTTTCTAGCAGGACAAAGTAGTTACCAAACGCCTGACGTACAAAAAGTATTCAAACAGGCACTGGCACAGTATAAGAAGTCAGGAGATCAGAATGCGTATTTAAAGACAATAGCGCCTACATACTCTACAAATCCACAATATGCTTCCACTATCCAACAAACGCCGGAATACCAACGATGGAGTTATAATCAATAAAAGCAGGTTTTAACGAAGGCTACGAGGCCAAGAAGAATACCAATAGTAATTTTTCGTTTCATTGTACTATACTAGACTAGCATACTATTATGGATAACTCAAACCCTCAATCAATAGGTGAATCGTCTATAACCCCTCAACAGCAAGGACAGGTAGCAGGGGATGTGGTATCCCCCCAGGGAAAACAGCAACTATTTACTCATCTTGCCGCTGCAACGCAACAAAAAGACTTACTAGACTTTATTTTTAAAGGCATTGCCGAGAAGGCCGGGGCTGAGTTTAGTTCGCGAGTTAAAAACCCCCAGACTGTTGTGCAAAAAATAGCACAGAAGCGGATGCAGGGGAGAGACTACGGCGTAGAAGATATTAATGACGCGTATGGCTCTCGTATTGTGGTAAAAAGTGCTAAACAGGTACCGGAAATAAAAAAGTTTGTTGAAAAAGCAGAAGAATTAGGTATTCTAAAAATAAATAAATCCGAAATGGTATCTACTGACTACCATAAGGCGTGGCATATTGATTTTAAGACAAAACAAGGAACAAGCGGCGAGCTGCAAATATTGACACCCCAGGAAGAAGCAAATAGTGTCATAAACCATGATTTACGTAGCGTATTCGGGGAAAAAATGAAAAGGCAGGTAAAACAACTGGCTAATATGCAGTCTGAAAAAGCAAAACAGTTACCAAATGATAAAGCGCATAAATTAGCACAGATGGTCTCACAATTGCATGCCAATACAAAAGGGCAACCCCTCCCGCCTCGGGTAAACGCGCAAGCGCTTGCATCAATACAGAATAACCAATAAACTATACAAAAGGAGGTGAAATATACATATGGCAAATCTTTATAAGTTAGTTGTGAAAACAAGTGCCGACAAAGAGGTTAAGGTTGTTGCTAATTCTCCGGAAGAAGCACAAGCAAAACTTACTTTAGCGGAAGGTGAAGTTGTAGCAAGTGTTGAAGATCAAGGAGAAGTTCTTGCATAATCACCTTTGGACATTTCGCAAACACGTTTTATAATACAGTCGTGATCTAAGGTTTACGGCTGTATTATTTTATTGTGGAGCAACTGCAAAAGATAGATTACTTGAGATAGATCATACTGATTTTAATCCATGTAATAATGACCCTAAAAATATTCAAGTTCTCTGCGAATGGTGCAATCGAGGTAGACTTAAGCAAATAGCTTAACTACGTCGTAAATCTATTATTGTGCGACGTAGTTAGATTGTCCTGGCAACCTAATCCCCTCACCTTGCTTTTTGTATCCAGTCTGTTAGTATAGGTATATGCCAATGCCTTTAAAAATAACCGCAGAGAACATATGCCTTTCTCCCCAAGGACAAACAGACACAGATTTTAAGCCTGGTGACTTTATCCTTACTACCAAAGACGGCCTGTATAGCTCTCTTATTCGTTTCGGCCAAGCATTCAGGTTTCGAGGCAAAGACAAACAGTTTGCTAAATATACCCATGCGGCTGTTATTATAAATCCCGAAGGAGATATTATTGAAGCGCTTTCTCAAGGCATTGTCAAGGCAAATATACAAGACTACTCTCCCCAGGAGTATCTGCATATTGCCATAAATGCATCCGATGAGGATAGGACAGAAATGATAGGCTTTGTAAAAAGCTGTATTGGTGAAACATACGGCTGGGCAACTATCGCCTCTATTGCCTTTTCTCTTTTAACAGGGCTCAAGTTTTCATTTGGGTTTGATGGTCAGGAGATTTGTAGTGGCCTTGTTGCCCGGTCTCTTGAGCGCTCTACAGCTATTTTTCCAAGAGATGCAAGTCACATCATGCCGGCCGATTTAGCAAAGTTTTATATTACGACCTTTGACTTATCGCATAATTCCGCTTAAGAAAACACCATACCCAATGGAGAATATAGGAGGCTCTGATATTCCAAAACCCTTTTTCTCTATTATGTTCCCAATAATGGCACTTACGACAATATAATCGTAAGTCCGATAACCTCTCATGCCCTACCCTCTTGTATGTTTTATGGTGTACGTCAAGATTTTTTCCTGCTCCACAACTTTGACACACTCTGTATTTTCTATGCATTTTTCTACGCGTCGATTTCCATTGCGTATTATTTACCACATAGTCTTGATATTCATACTTATTCATAAGGAAATTTTGTTGATAGTAGACGGATTACTGAGGACAACTCTTTTAAGCGCTGTGCCTTGTCGCTTGTTGGATCAATAAGCATAGAAACTTCGTGCAAATAATACTTTGATAAAACATGCAAAATATATACCACTTCCCTACTTGTCAGGTGTTTTTTTTCCATATATGCTATATATGGACTAGCTTTTTTACTGCTTTTTACTAATAACCGGCGAAAGCCGGTTGTTAGTTTCTATCTTATGTAGCATACACCTCTTGCATTTCTGAAAAAAAGAGGCAATACTAAAAGAGATGAGAACTTTTGAGCCATTATCACAAAATGATCCACAATGGGCCAGCACTCTTTTAGGGAAAAGCATTACTATTACTTTGGGTCAAGCAGGATGTCTTGTCACCTCGTATGCTGTTCTTTCTTATTATTATGGTACTCCCCTGTCCCCTTTTGACATAAATCAAAAACTAAAAGATGCAGGACTTTTTGACGGTAGTCTTATTTCTGCAGATGATGACCTGTCAAAAATTATCAATACTATTCATTATGTACAAAGTAACGATTATCCAGGCCCTGCAGACCTACAATTACTACAGGAGCTACTTGCCGACCCTATGAAGTGCGTTATTGTGGAAATAGACTTAGGCAATGCGTCTGTGCACTTTGCCCCTGTTGTTAGTTGTGATGGCACTGCTGTCACTATTATGAATGTCTGGGATGGTAAGGTTGAGGATTTAAACTCTATCTATGGCGACCCGGCTACTAAGATTTTAAAGTTTGTTGTTTATCAAGGAACCCCCGCTGCAGTCACAGCACCCGATACTATTATGGAAATTAAGCAAGGAGACTTTATAAAGCTTATGCAAAAGTCCCAGGAACTCGATACAATAGGGCTAGGAATGGGTTTTGACCAACAAACGATAGATACACTAGGTTTTAGTGAAAAGATACTAGAAAAGGTTAAGGAAGCCCAAAATAGCACCCCTGCTACCCCTGCGCCAGACCCCACTAGTAGCGAGAATAGTTCGACAGTGGCGCCCTTATCAACACCACAAACTAACCTCTTGCTAAAGTTTTTGGCTATGGTAGGATTAAAGATAGGAGCATAAATATATGGATACAGCGTTATCACCAATTGTTACAGTTATACTAAACCTCGTAGCAGGCGTACTAGTCTCTAAAGGGATCATAGATAGCCATAGTGCTGCTGCCTTTGTCCAGTTAGCAAATAACATCTTAGCTGCCCTCATTACCATAGGACTTGGCGTATACTCTATTTATAAAACGGTAGAGATGTATAAACATAAAATATCCGTTGCTTCCCAGACAACAACTAGCACTACTAGTACCCCAGCGATAGCAATGACCGTTGCTACCACCCCAGGGCCAACAACTACCATAAGCTCTCAGACCGGACTCCCTCTTGCTAAGTAATGCCTCTAATTGGGTATATTTTGTATACATCTACAATTACCACTATCGGGTATTGAGTAAATAAAAATCACTATTGACTGTCATAAATTTCGGTGGTATATTTTATATACGTCAAGCGCAATATGCTTGCAGTCCTACGGTAAAGGGGACTTAAAATAGGTAGATGTACATAAAACTCGTTGAGTGTTGGTAGGGGCAACTTTACCAAGTATGTGCATCTACACATCCTTACCAGCACTGAGCGAGTTTTTTTATGACTAAAATGGTAAAGGAGGTGATAATATGACAAACTATGTGTATGTGAAAAGTTACACTTCACAAAAAACGATTATATTAAGAATAGTAGATGCATTGATACAATCGCTTTTATTACTAGCAACTTTCGTTATGATTAGTGGATTTTTATACATGATTCATTAACCATAAATTGTGTTCAATAATAAGCTTATGGTAGATCAGTACGTGCTATTTTATATAGCCATAGTGGTAACAGTTCTTGCTCTTATACGGGTAAGAGAATGGCTGGAGAAGATATAAATATATGAATCGTGAAAAGAGGCATTTACACAACAAAGAACTTAAAGAGCAAGTTAATGCCGCAGTTTGGTATTGGAATATAAAATATTATGGAAGACCTATTATTAGAAAAGCTGAAGTAGTTGAGATAGACAAACAAAAAGCTACGCGATAACGTAGCTTAATTGCGTTCGGATAAACCGACCATACAGTTCGGAAAACTGTATACATTTTATCCCCTTAACGCCTCGTTTGTCAAATCACAGTAACGTAATCCTTGTGTAATAGTATGGTAACAACTAGAGAAACGATTATCTACTTGCCGTAGAGCAAGCCGTCACCGAGCGAGAGCTGCACCGGCGGAGTCCTCAAGACTATAAATTGAGAGGTGCAATAAAGGGGATGCCTGCGGTATGGTTGACAAAATACCGCCTCTATACGTGAGATGGTTTGTCTCTGACCGCCCGCCTTTGCGGAACTCGATAACAAGAAAAGACGCAAAGCTGAGAGACTACGACGAGCGCCGGGAAAAAACGGACAAACGACGTTTACAGAAATATTGGCTTACTACCCAATATAGCGTTAGCTGTGCCGTGAGTATAGAGCTTGACCATTTTTTAGCACACCGCTATACTATACATAGTCTCCTGGGTTTCTTTAATTAGAGTACGCGGGTTTCTACAATAAAACTTATCCGTTATGGATACAATAAAATAAACGCCACCCATAAAACTTCTCCTGAGAGGTACGGTGGCGTTTTTCATGGAAATCTATTATAGTAATTATGGCTTGGGCAAAAAGCTAACATCATATGTTTAAACGCACTTTCGGGAGAGGGTGCGTTTTTTTATGGGAAATCGGCCAGCAAAATAAATATAGGACTAATTTATGGCTAAAGTTACCCCTTGACAGATTGTATACATTGCTATACAATAAGTACATAAACGCATGACAGATAGCAACATTTTAACTCGAAGACAATTAGCGGAAAACCTAGGCGTACATCCTATTACTATAAAGCGATGGGAAAAAGAAGGCTTGCCGGTAATGAGTGTTAGTACAAAAACAAAACGATATAACTATAACGATGTATTGCAATGGATGGACGAAAGGGTGGTCATAAAATGAAAAACATTACCCGCGCTATGCAAATAGAAAAACTCATACAACTTGAAGATAAGGCAATAAAAATAGTAAATGAACAGATAGAAATAATGCAGCAAATGCAGAAAGCACGAGAGGACTTGATAGAGTTACGAACAAATAACCTATATGGAAAACATGCTTAATATAATAGATCAGGTAATAGTAGATGATGAGATGGCAACACAAGATTATGACGATGCGATGATTTTATTAGAAGAAGAAACAGAACGAATACCGGCAGACCTTAGAGAAAAAGTAATGAACGGAGAATACCTATGAAACCAAAAACACTAGCACAAATAGAAGAACAACGCCCAGCACCTATTCAGGACGAAGCAACCGCTTTAATAGCTCAGGCAATAGATAAAAACGTCTCAGTTGACGTGATGGAACGCCTACTTGTTATTAGACGAGAACTAAAGCAGGAGAGGGCAAAAGAAGAATATGACCGTGCAATGGCAGAGTTTCAAGTAGAGTGTCCTACTATCCAGAAAAAAACACAGGGATATAACTATAAATACGCTGACCTCACGACAATTATAGAACAGGTAAAAGAGTTACTTTCACAAAAAGGATTTTCGTATACATTTGATACCGATGAAAATCCAGACGGTATTACTGTCTTTTGCAAAGTAAAACATATCAGTGGACACATGGAGACAAGCAAAGCGCTTATTAAAAGAGAAAGTACTACCAAGATGAATGCTTCCCAACAATCGGGTGCTGCTATGACGTATGGCAAGCGCTATGCTTTTGTCAATGCCTTTGGTATACTAACCGGAGACGAGGATACAGATGCAGCAGACCCTCATGTTTCCACTTCTTCCCTATCCCCCACTCGCCCCACTATCCATGAGGTAAAAAAAGAAATATCGCTTCCTATAAACGATGAACAAAAGGGCGACATGATATCACTTCTTGGAAAGCTAGGAAAAACACAGATTGATTTAAATAAGCTAGTCATGGCTCAGTACAAAAAAGGCAGCTATCAACTGCTTACCAAAAACGAGGCTGACTCTGTTATAAGATATTTAAAAAATAAAACAGAGAGCCAGACCGTTGGAAAGCTTGCCTCTGTAGATGATGTTCCAGGCATGGCTACGATTACCGAACAGGAGATAGACGCAATAGATAAAGAAATCGAGCAACAAAGACTTGAGAAGTAAATAAGCCTAGCGGGTAAAGGCGCTAGGCTTATGAAAACAATATGTATCAATCACAAAACTTAGCCGAAAAATCAAATAGAGAGTTTTATAAAGGTATTTATATAAAAGCAAAGATAGTGCGCGAATGGTGTGAGTATGGACACTGGAAAGAAGCGGGTAAACAGTGTGAGGTATGCGTATTTGACCATGATGACCATTTAACAACAGATGAAGGGTGTACGTGTAAATAATATGAAAATACAAAAAAGATTTAGTATACAAGATATTGATGCGATACTAACGGCAAAAAGTAACCATGCCTCTATGAAAGAAACTGCCCAAAGGCTTAATAGAAGCTATGCATCTGTCGCACAGGTAGTAAGTAAATATAAAAAATTTCAGGAAGGGAAATATAAAAGCATTAATCACACGTTACTCACACTATTTACAAAACTATATACTAAACCAACACAAGAGGTACGCGTAGAGACGGCTCTTCCTACCCCCCCCCACAACACTACAGGAAAAAGTAACCCGGTTAGAAACAGCGTATAACGAGTTTATCGAGGCTATTATTGCTATAGCAACAGCACAGGCAGAGGAAAAAAGTAAGCAGCTATTAGAAGAGCAAAAAGAAGAATACGAAAAGAAATTAGTACATTATCAGGAGTTATTAGTTATGGCTCAAAATAGTAGCATGATAGGGGTTATTAAGAAAAATTTAGGATTATGAATATGAAAAACGATACCCTTGATTTTAAATATATGGTAGCAGGATCAATAACAGTGGGTATTTTAGCCGGCGCTGCTATGTCTCTTGTCTATAACCTTATAGTTTTTGTACGATAAAAATATAAGTATCCGATAGGGAAAACAAAGCTAAGGGTGATAGGAAAAGATATAGTAAAAGAAATGTGGATAATTATGAAAATGTTTTTAGTATGGATACTTTTTGCAATAACAATAGCTTTTTTAATATGGATGTTTGGCGTTAATTTTTCAGGATAATATGAGAATAGGTAATATAGAAATTATATTTATTAAGAAATCCGATCTATACTGCAAGCATATATTTGCTGTTACGAAAGAAGTATATGAGGATGACATGAAAGGGAAAAATTGCCCCAAGTGTCATAAACCCTTCCAACCATGGAAACCTATATGGAAAGATATATTAGGACTATGAAAAAATCAGATGACATTATCTTTATAGTGCTAGGGATACTTGCTTTATTATGTATAGCATTATGAAAGAACCTATCCAGTAAACATAATAGACACTAGGAAGCAACCAAGTGATGACCAGAGACACCAGCAGATGCTTGAGTACTTACGAGTGAGGCAGATAGACGCAGCAAGAAGAATAGTAAAGGAGGTGAAATAAAAATGAATAAGAATAATACAGGTATAGACAACACTGGCAACAGTAACACTGGCGACTGGAACACTGGCAACAGTAACACTGGCTACAGGAACACTGGCAACTGGAACACTGGCAACTGGAACACTGGCAACAGTAACACTGGCTACTGGAACACTGGCGACTGGAACACTGGCAACAGTAACACTGGCAACTGGAACACTGGCAACAGTAACACTGGCTACTGGAACACTGGCAACTGGAACACTGGCAACAGTAACACTGGCTACTGGAACACTGGCAACTGGAACACTGGCAACAGTAACACTGGCTTTTTTAATACTGATGAGCCAACAGTGAGGATGTTTAATAAGGAATCTAATCTCAAAAGAGATGATATTTCTTTCCCAGATTATATGTACTTTGACTTAACCGAATGGGTATATGAAGATGATATGACCGATGAGGAAAAAGAAGAACACAAGGAAGAATACAAAGTCACTGGAGGGTATTTGAAAGTCCATGACTATAAGGAAGCATTTAAAAAAGCATATGCTAACGCTTCTCAGGAAGAGAAAAACGCAACGCTTAATCTTCCAAACTTTGATGCAGAGTTATTCCTTGAAATAACAGGCATAGATGTTAGAAAGTCAAAAGAAACCATCAAGATAGGAGATGTTGAGTTTGACAAGGAAGAAGTGGAAAAACGATTACAAGGACTAAAGCCTATCAAATAATCTATAGTGGGCTGCGGGTGCTATATACGCAGGGAATAAAGGAGAAAGTATGAGAGAAGAATTAACTGAAAATCAAATAAAAATCTTACGAGCATTCAGAGAGCAAACCGAAGATGACTTGTACTATTCGTATGGCTACCTTGATATTGATTTGGATATAAAAACACTAAAAAAAGAAATGAGAAGATTGAGAGAGCTTGGGTTGGTTGATTTTCAAAGAGGCTTAATGACAGAAGATGGTGAAGTTGCTGGAAGTGGACATCAAATAGCTTATGGCAGACGAGAAGAAGTAGATGACCTTCTCTCTCAAAAGGAAGGGGATAAATAAATGTTAAAAAACTATACAAGTTCATCATCATTACCAAATATCTTTAATGCGATTGAGAAAACACTTGCAACGCATGGAGCTAAACAAATTGTCCGAGACTATGACAATCAGGGTAAAATCACCGCAATTGCTTTCGTAGTTGGTACTAAGAATGGTGACTTAGCTATTAGGCTTCCTGCACGTTTTGACAAAGTAGAGCGTATCTTTCAAGAACAAGGCGTGAGATATAAGCCAGAGCAGCCATATAGAACGGCTTGGGCTACTATTCGGGATTGGGTAGATGCACAGATGGCACTTATTGATTGGGAAATGGTGAAACCAGAAGAAGTATTCTTGCCTTATGCAATACACAGGTCGGGTAAAACATTTTTTGAGGTAATGGAAAACCAAAACTTTCAACTTGGAAGCGGTACACAAGAAGGAGAAGTCGTTGAGGAAGGGGATAAATAGGGGAAGATGAGAAAGGTATAGTGCTTTTAAGAGAATATGCAGACAAAGATGGTATACATGCTTTCAATGCAGTCACCTTACGTAACCAAATCAGAAAACAACAAAGAGAGGCACTAGGAAAGTTGGGGGAATAGGTAGGTTGTTGGGGGCGGTTGAGATGAGTCTCGGCTAGGAGCCTTGAGGTAGGGAGTAATTACCCGAGGTAAAGGAAAGGAGTGTGCACAATGCTTCAGCCCCGCCAAGAGCCTAACTAATTGAAAGAGAAGGTAAGAAATAGGATTATGAAGAACTTTATTATAAATATGCTAATAGTTGTACCTATTGCATGGATTATAGCTATGGTTATTCAAATAGTAGGAATTTACTTATTAGCATATTGGTTAGCTCTCTAACTATATGGATATGAAGAAACCAATATGGTAAGGTCAACAAAATGGTTTAGCTTTTACCATAGGGAGGGAATTGAAAGAGAGGAAATATGAAAAAAGAGTTTAGGGTTTCAGGAGAAATAATAGCCTGGCATAGTAATCAGCTTTGGGGTATTCCCCAAGAATTGCGTATTCTTAGAATTTTATTAGGTCTAGAGAAATATATTAAAGGAAAGCTTAACCCTCCAGAAGAGGAAGAGTCTTTGAAAAAATGGGAGGAAATGATGGATGAGGGTGTAGAGAAGTATTATAAAAAATATAAATATGCTTACTTGCCTAATAGGCACGAATATATTATTAGAAAAGTATAGTCTCTAATTGAAAGAGAGGGAAGAATGAAGAAGGGTAAATGTTTTTCTAAACAACACAAGAAAGAATATCCTACATATGGTCATTTGATAATGTTAGAAGCTAGAGATGGGTCAGATGCAATTACCCTATGTGAAACTTGTTATAAAAGAATTTACGAAAAAGTTACCCTTCCAGAATAAGTGAGGAGATAGTATGAAAAGAATTGAAGTAAAACTAACTAAGGAACAAAAAGAGAAGTATATTTTTGTGTTTGGTGTTATCGAGAATAAACATCAGCGATTACTTCAAGAACACGACATGCTTCTTAGGAGATTTGAATCTTGGGAGAGGGGCATGAATGACTTATGGGCTGAGGTTAATACCTTGCATAGAGAATTAAAGAAGTTGTCCCCCAGAGAGGATAAGGAAGAATGAAAAAGACAATTGAGATTTATAGCGATGGGTTTGTAAACTCCATGGATTTGGGAGAAAAGATTGTTAAAGCTCTTATAAAAGAGGGTTACTTGAAAGACAATGGTGGGTTTATATTTGCAGAAAATGATTTTACATTAGTAGTTGAGGCTATAGAAGAGTTATGACAACCAAAAGTAAAAAGATAGAGAAGATAAAAGTAATTGATCCTGATGAGCTACTGAGTAATTTGAGGGACTTTGCTAAATACCAACCTAATGAATATTTAAGTTTTACAGTAGCTAATAGCTTGGCAATTGCTTTAAATAATACACAGCATAAGCTCAATGAATTAATTGACCAGATGAATGAAGGTGAGAAAATATGACGAACAAACAAAAGTTTGAGAGGTTTACAGAGTTAAAGAAGGAGTTGCTAGAGATATTAACGCCGTCTAGTAATCCTGATAACTATACTGACACAGAGGAAGCGCTAGAAAGATCAGAAAACGACTTAAAAGTAGCATTATTAGGCTAATTATCCGCTACTTTAAAAGAAAGCTAAAATGGAACAATATATAGACGCACTAAAAATAATCATATATACGATTGTTTTCTTTGCCTTCTTTTTTGCGACTGCTATACTATTACTTACTTTTACTCATGGCTAATATGTATATACGAAACGCACAATCAAGATTATTTCGACCAACTCAACCTAAGAAAAAATACGACCTTGAAGAGGATAGAGAGTCAGCCTATTTTGCGGGGTATCTATTAAAACTACAGAGAGAAGGTAGGGTGCAGGTATATAGTCATGTACCAAACGAAACATATACTACCTCTTGGAATCAAAAAAAGAATAATAAGAAAAAAGGTGTACGCGCCGGCGTACCGGACTATATCATTGTCATTAAAGGGTTTGTTATTTTCTTAGAAATGAAACGTATTCAGGGAGGGGTTTTATCTTCAGATCAAAAGGTGTGGCTTCAGGCTACAGATAATAAGATAACAATAAGTACGGTAAAAAATGGCTATTATGAGGCGAAAGCCTTTATTGACGCGATATTGACGAGAACGGCAGAATAAGCATAGTATAAAGATATGAGTAGTAGAAGTTTTTGCGATAGATGCGGAAAAGAAATAGAGGGGATAGTATGCGAGATTACCATAGGGGCTAGGGGAAAAAGCTACGATCTATGCATTGAGTGTAAAAGAGAATTAGATGAGTTTATGGAGAAAGGACTAGCGCAATGATGAACGCCTTTACTTCACACCTTTTAGTTAGTGTGCTTATTTTATTTCTTGCCGAGCGCATACTCCATGCTGCCAAAGCCTCTGCCTCTGTAAAGCGTAACTGGGAGGTGCTTCTTATTATTCTTATCGTTGTTTACATAGTATTAGGCTTTTTTATACAATTGCCATAGTATGCTATACTTATTGAGGAGGTGAAAAATATGACAGTATCAATAAATAAAACACGCGCATCGTTAGCACTTATATCAGCAGGGGCACTCCTTCTTATCGCAGCTCTTATTATGCTCGTTTCTAGTGAGTCTCAACAGATTAAGAAACTAGAGGTAAAAATGCACGCTGTGCCAGTACACCCTGTTGCTATAAAACTTATTTCCCCTACAGCAACACCAACAGCGGCGCTTAAGTTTGTACCAAGTAAAGGAATAGTAAAGTAATGGATAATCTAACACTAGAAATTGCCTGTCAGGGGCATACAACGGTTGCTATGGATGATTTGCGGGACATGCAAGGCAATCTAAAAGACTTAACCGAGGAAAACTACGTCAGACTTCGAAACTCGATGACTAAGTTTGGCTTCTCCTTCCCTGTTTTTATGTGGGTAGACCCACAAGACGGTGCCAAGTGGATCGTAGACGCACACCAGAGACTTCGTACCCTTCGCAAGATGAAACAAGAGGGCTGGACTATCCCCGATCTTCCGGCTGATTTGATCCATGCTACGGATAGAGTGGAAGCTAAGAAAAAGCTATTACTACTAAACTCACGCTATGGACAGATGACGAGAGAAGGGTTTGATGAGTTTATAGACGAGGTGGGGTTTGAGGTTGACGATGATATAGACGATCTTTTAGTACTTCCTGAAATAGAGATGGATACCCAAGAGGGATCTGATGTTGTAGAAGATGAAGCGCCAGAGGTATCCCAAGAGCCTGCAGTGTCACAACTAGGGCAGGTATATCAGCTAGGCAGACATCGCTTAATGTGTGGAGATGCAACAAAGATAGAGGATGTGGAAAAGCTAACGAATGGAGTCTTGACAGACCTTGTCTTGACAGACCCACCGTATAATACAGGAATGACTGGCGAAAGCCAGGGCGCTAATACTCTATGGCGAGGGGATGGTAAAAATCCTGGCTCAACCAGGTTGAGCCACATGTTTAACGACAGTTTTACTGCTGAACAGTTTGACCAACTTATTACAGACTCCCTAGCTAATATGTATGCAGTTACTAAAGAAAATGCAGTTTTTTATGTTTGTATAGATTGGCGAAAGATGGGATATATTAAAGATTTAATAGAAAAACTAATGCCTGTTAAAAATGTAATAGTTTGGGATAAGATGGTCCATGGTTTAGGAAGCGACTATAAATTCACTTATGAAATGATAATAGTTGGCAAAAAAGGAAGTCCAAATATAGAAAATAGGATAGGTGCTGAGTACCAAGACATATGGCATTTACAGCGTGAGATGGGAAGAAACGATGATCATGCAACAGCAAAGCCGATAGGTTTACTTTCTAAACCTATTACACACGCCTCAAAGCCCGAAGATAATATCCTCGACCTCTTCGGTGGCTCAGGCTCTACCCTCATCGCCTGTGAACAAACAAATAGAACCTGTTACATGATGGAGATAGACCCTAAGTACTGCGATGTTATTAGAAAGCGATATGCTAAGTTTATAGGGAACGAGGAAAGCTGGCAGGATATAACTCCGATTGCTAACTAATATTTTCTAGCCTTAAGTTGACTTTTTACATTAAATTAGCAATACTATGACTATGGCCTCCTTGCTAACAAAAATACGTCTTTTTCTCACTCCTAAGCGGTATGATCCTGAAATTGTGAAGCTCTTTGAGAATATCGTGCAGTACGAGTTAAAAACAATAGCCACACTATAATATGGATAATACACAAGACCAAACAGTAGGAATAGCAATCCCTGATGAACAGACAGGATTATCAACGGAGCAGGAAACTATAAGTAATCCACAATCAGAAGTACCGGGAAATCAGCCACAAAGTAATAGTTTATCCACAACTAATCCACAATCAGACGTATGGTTGGGCGATAGCTGTACTACCACAGAGTGCGAGCATTATACCGCGTGGCTTAAAAGCCAAGTGACTGCCGTCACAAGCGATAATGTTGTTATCCCTGAGAAGAAACCAAACCCTGTCGGCAGACCCTGCGAATTTTGTAAAAATAAAGAGAAATATGAGACATTAACCCGCGACTATTTAAAACGTAGTAGAGCAAAGACAGGAGATAAGGTATCTATCCCCTTTATCGAAGAGTTAGCGGATATTTTAGATAAGGATGATGAGACACTAGGCATATGGGCGCATAAGCATATTAAAGATCAAGAGGGAAAAGAGACGGAAGAATTAGAGCATCCAGAGTTTGCCCACTTATTTAAGCGTATAGTGTCTTTACAGAAGCTACGCTTGTTACAACGTACTCTTGGTAGGTTTAACCCAAGCGGTGCTATTTTCCAGCTTAAGGCAAACCATGGCTTAATAGAAACAGAGAAGAAAGTATTAGCAGGAGACAGCAACGAGCCGCTACTTGTTGAGATAATCAACGAGGATAGAAAGAACTTAGAAAATGAATGACGTATTTTCAACACTAATAAAGTGTCCTAATTGTGAAAATAGAAAAGATAACGTTACAATGGGGTCTATTACGAGTGATGGGTATGTTATTTTACAACGAAAGTTTGGCCGGCATACGCTTGTAATGGCCGAGGAATACTCACTTATTTGTGACTGTGGTTATTTTATTAGAATAGAACATGGTAAGGTAACCGCTGCTGCGCCCACTGCATCTATGGCGAATGGATAACAAAGAAAAAGCGCTGGTAACCGGTGCATCAGGGTTTATAGGCCAACATCTCTGCAACACATTACGTAAAGAAGGCTACGAGGTAGCTACACTTACCCATGAGCTTTTGTATGACCCTATTAGGTTATCCCAAGAGCTGCAACTATTCCAACCAGAGTATATTTTTCACCTTGCCGCCTATGGCAATATGGCAAAACATACCGATGTGGCAAAAATAGTTAATGCAAATATAACAGCACTGTTTAATTTGCTTATGAGTAGTCTGTCCATAGACTATAAAGGGTTTGTCAACGTCTCGTCTTCTAGCGTTGCCCTAGACTATGAAACGCTATACAGCGCGACTAAGGCAGGGGGAGAGAGAATATGTAAGTCTTTTGTAGATGAGTATGGCAAGCCTATCGTTAGCCTCAGGCCATATAGTGTATATGGTGAGGGAGAGGCAGAGCATAGACTGATCCCTACTATTTTTAAAAGCTGTCTAACAAATGAGCCTATGGTACTTTCCCCCCACTCCACGCATGACTGGGTCTATGTAGAAGACTTCGTTAATGAGATGATAACCTGTGCCCTGGTAGCAGAGAAGATAAAAGGGAAAGCGATAGGGTTTGGAAGTGGCAAGAAACATACAAACGAGCAGGTGGTGTCGCTAGTAGAACGCATAACGGGAAGAAAAGCGGTTATAGCAGAACGAAAAGCGCTACGTTCTTTTGATACTACTAATTGGGTAGCAAAGGATGAGGATGATTTAAGCGCAACACAGTTGCAAGAAGGATTAGAAAATACATATAAGTACTATAAGCAAATATATGAAGAATAAAGACTTAAAAAGAAGAATATTAGATATATCGTATCAATATCAACTATCCCACCTTGGTTCATGCTTAACAGCCGTAGATATTATTGATGAAATATTTAGCATCAAGAAACCTGGCGAAAAGTTTGTGCTAAGTAGTGGGCATGCGGGATTAGCTTTATATTGTGTCCTAGAGAAATATGACAAATTAGACGCGGAAAAGATATGGCTACATCACGGCGTACATCCGGATAGATGCCTAGAGTGTCACATAGATTGCAGCGCTGGTAGCTTAGGACAAGGGTTACCGATAGCGGTAGGTATGGCCCTAGCGGATAGGACAAAAAACGTATACTGTCTGATAAGTGATGGCGAATGTAGCGAGGGAAGTATTTACGAGTCTATAAGAATAGCTATCGAGCAACGACTATATAATCTTAAAATATATTGTAATTTTAACGGATGGGCTGCTTACAAAGAAACAAGCACAGATTATATACCTTCCTATTTTAAAAGCATGGTGCAGTTTAAATATACTAACCTAGATGGTTGGCCCTCCTTTCTTCAGGGTCAAATAGGCCATTACAAGGTGATGACAGAGAATGAGTATAAGGAGGCTATAAAATTAATATTGTAAATAAATTCTGGATCATGTGCTTAAAATGCCGCGAAAAATCCTTAGTTAATATAGAATTTAATCCTACAGAAATGATAGGTATATTTCATTGTTATAATTGTAATGAGATAGATATAATTAATTTAAAAGGATCAGAGCCACCAATTGATAAAGAAGATTTTACGCAGCAAAGTAGAAAATTAGAATTAAAAGACCCTAAAAAAAAGAAAATAAACTAATGAGACACGATTTTGCAGAGTATTTATACGAGCTAATGAAAGAAAACCCCGATATCTGGCTAATTACCGGTGACTTAGGATTTGGGTTGTTTGACAAAATACGAGAAGACTACCCCGACAGGTTTTTAAATACCGGTGCCGCTGAGTTTTCCATGATGGATATAGCGGTAGGTCTTGCTTTAAATGGAAAAATACCCGTTGTCTATAGCATTACCCCATTTCTTATCTACCGAGCGTTTGAGGTGATACGAACGTATATCAACCATGAATCTATCCCTGTCATTATGATAGGGGGGGGCAGAAACGATGACTATAAGCACGATGGATATAGCCACTATGCGGGAGATGACAAGGGATTTATGAATAAATTTCATAATATTTCCTCATATTGGCCAAAGAGTAACGAGAGAGCGCGAGAGCATCTACGAAATGCCATACAAGATAATGTCCCCGTATACATTAACCTTGTGCGATAATACAGTATGGCAAAAATACAGCTCCCTATAGGCAACTTCCCCAAACAACAAGAGATTTTCGACAATCCTGCCCGCTACGTCATAGTCCCAAAGGGTAGACGGTTTGGTGCTACAAACGGGTCTGCAAATAACTTTATAAAAATGGCAATAAAGCGCGAGTTTACCCGGGGTCTGTGGGTGGATACGGTAAATAGCAATATTGAGCGCTATGTAGAACGGTACTTTATCCCTAAACTTATGAAGCTTTCGCCTCCTGGTAAACTATGGCACTGGCGTAAGCAGCAAAAGATATTAACAATACTTGATGCATTTATTGACTTTCGAAGTGTTGACAATCCCCAAAATATCGAAGGGTTTGGCTATGACTATGCTTTCTTGAATGAAGCAGGGATTATTTTACGCGATGAGTATTTGTGGCAAAATGCTATCCGGCCCATGTTATGGGACTATAAGTGTCATACCATTGCTGCGGGTACGCCTAAGGGCAGGGGGGTTTTTCATGAGTTATACCAACGGGGATTAGACCCTAATCAACCTGATTTTGCCTCACTCACCTTTTCCTCGTTTGATAACCCCTTTATCCCTAGGGATATTATTATGGAAGATATCAAATCTATGCCTCAACGCGTAGTAGACCAGGAGATATACGCACAATTTTTAGATGACAACGGCGTTGTCTTTAGAGGGGTTAAGGCGATAGCCACTCTTGATCCACAAAATGCTCCTGATGTCGACTATTCCCATATGTATGTCATAGGGTGTGACTTAGCAAAGATTGTTGATTATACAGTGATTAGTGTTTATGACCGTACGGATAACAATCAGGTGTTCCAGATGAAGTTTAATAATATCGAGTGGCCCGCTATCCAGGCACGTATTCAACATGTGAGCAGAAAGTATAATAATGCGCTTGTTATACTAGATAGTACCGGTGTTGGTGAGCCTATTTATGACCAATTATCACGCCTAAATGTTCCTGTTGAACCAATACATTTGACTAATGAGTTAAAAAAGCAAATAATAGAGAAGATAAGTAATTGGATCGAATTAAAAATGTTTCGCATGTTTAACGATCCTGATACTATCAATGAGTTTAATGCATTCACCTATGACATCGCTGAGAAATCTGGTAGGATTATGTATAACGCGCCTGTTGGCTTTCACGATGACATTGTTATCGCGAATGCGCTCGCTGTATGGGGTATGCAACCGGTTTCTCGAACGCAACCTGAGCGAGAAATGAGCGTAATTCAACGGGATATTTTGCTCAAGACACAAGGCCCGAAAGAAGAAGATTTTGAAGAAGTAGACGACTGGAGTTTATATGGACAATCAGATAACTAACAAACCGATATTTATTCCCTATAAAGGTGATACTACTAATGTGACGCAAAAAACGTCACAGCCTCAAGCTAATGTGACTGAGAAAGAAAAACCAATTGACCTAGGCCATGAGAAGCTCCTGTCCTGTATGTACTTTATTTTTGATGCGTTTGAGAGGTGCAGTATAGAGTTTTTCTTAGTACGTGATACCGCTACAAAGGCAAAGACCGAGTATATGCTAGAGGGAGATCATATAGATATCGGTGTTCGTAGTCTTGAGTGGCAAAATGACTCCAAGGACTTATTGTTCCCCTACTTTGACCAGGAGCATGTCACAAAGATAGAAGAAGAGGCTGACCATATGACGTTTAAGTGGAACGATGTGGCCTTTACTATCCACTTCTATGCAGACAATCCTTGTGTTACCGCACTTATCCCTATTGTCTATGAGCATGAACACTGGAAGATACCCAATAGGTTTGATATTTTTGAAAAGGAGTACGACAAATGACCCCTGACCCAAGCTTATTTATCCAACTCTTTGTCTATTTTATATTTTTTGCCGTTATTATCTATTTACTGTGGGATAGAGCAAGTATTGTAGAAAGCTATCAAAAGGACAAGGACAGATTATTAGATGAGTTGTCAAAAGCTATCAAGGCGGTTATAAGCAAAAACGCTAATGACTACGTTATGACTACAAGTATCGACAAGGTACCTAGTGAAGAAAAGCCGTTTCGCTCTCCTGATGAAATACCAGAAGAGACGCTTAGTGACGATGAGTTTTTTGATGCGATAGGCAAAGGATTAAAAGTGGATAAGAAATAACTATTTGCAATTTTCTTCCTAATACTTCTATACTAAATGCATGGCAGACTCTAATAATGCAATACTTCACTCTCCTGATACCCGCGCTGTAGGAAAGATGGTTGAGGACATGAATTTTCAGGCAATTATGCGAAGACGTGCGTGGGAACGTAGATGGTATAACACGAATTGGTTTGATGATGGTCTGCATTTTCGCGTGATGAGTAAACGAACAGGGCAGATTATAGACCATGTGCAACGGTATTCTGGATTTATAGAACGTGCAATTCCCCGCGCCTCAAAACAAATTAGAGGGATAGGATCGCTACTACTTACCCCTAACTATTACCCTGTTGTCTACCCTGAACGCATGATAGAGGACGATTTTATGCTAAAAAGTGGCAAGCTAGATGTACAGGCATACCAACAAGCACAGAAAGACGCAAAAGAGAATGCTAAAAAACAGGGGATATTTTTAACGACCACGTGGGAGGATGAGCTGCACCTTGAGTTAAAGCTGATGGACATGATCTTACTTACCGCAAAAATGGGCATTTCGTTTCTGCAAATTTACACCGATCCCCAAACGCATAGAGTACGAGGAGATGTGTTAGACGCGTTTGACGTAATTATGTACGGGGATAGACGCGAGCTAGACGACCTCCCCTTTATTACCAAAACCTCATCGTGGGACTTTAATGAGGTGATGAGTAGCGATATGTTTGACGAGGACAAGAAAGCACAATTGTCCCCTGATAATTTATACGCTACCTCTGAAATAAAAGAGGCATACATGCGTGCACGGTATGGATCAAAGCTAAACGCACAAAACCTGAATACTATTATCATGCGCGAAACCTTCTTAAAAGAATATCTCTCCGATGATAACTGGGAACAGGCAAAAGAGTTGAGCAAGGAAACAGGGGCGATGGAGGGAAAAAGTAGAGGGGATGTTATTATGCGCCATCCTTTTAGTGCAGGGGGCGTTACACTAAAAGATGAGTATATAGATTATGACAACTATCCATTTGCCGAGCTGCGGTTTGAGTCAGGGTATCTATATCAAGTGCCTATTATGGAGCGCTTTATCCCACTTAACAAGTCGCAGGACATTGTCGTCACCCGTATTGAGAAATGGATAAATACCATGGTGTCTGGTATTTATACAGTAAGAAAAGGGGAAAATATGATTATTAGTAATATCCCGGGCGGACAGAAAGTGGAGTATGAGGGTACAGCGCCTCAACAAATGCAAATTAGCAGTGTTGGGAATACGCCGTTTCAGTTTATGGAACTAACGGACAAATACATAGGCGAGCAGGGAATACAATCAAACAACATTCAAAATCTTCCGAATGGCATTGCGGAAAATACAATGGAAAACATGCAACAGCAGGAGTATACCAATCTAAAGTTTGCTGTGGCGCGGCTTAAAAATACGGTGACGCGTATTGGTGAATTATGTTTAGAGCGTGCGGATAAAGAGTATATCAAGCCTGTTGAAATATCATACAAGGATGGTAATGACGTGAATTACTTTAGTGTTATTGGCTCTCGAGGAAAGAAAATACATAAGGATATAGATAAAAGACTGCCTCGCGATATCGTCACACTTAATAGAAAGCTAAAAATACGCATTGAGGCGGACACTGGATTTGGTCTTAGCCAGGACGGTAGGCGAAAAGCTATGGCTGAGTTGATGAACCAAATGACCGGTCTTTATAAAGAAGGGTTTATAGGCCCCGAGGCTATGAGTATGATGGTAAAACGATTTGTCGAGGAGTATGGCTATGGGTCAACAGAGGAGTTTATGGAAGCAATTGAGCGCGGCGTGACACAGGGGCAGTTAAGCGAGACACAAATAGATCAAATAAAGATAGCCTTACTAAAGGTGTTACAAGACGCTAAGATGACAGGGCCTGAGTTAGAAAATAAGCTTATGGCACATAATGAGGCTAACTTGCAAACAACGAAGCTAGGAACCTTACAAACACTGAAAGAAACAGGACTTCTTGATCAGCTAGGCCAGGAGGGGAAAGATAACATAGAGGTGGATAACCTAGTAAAGCTCTATAAAGACGCCTCGCCAGAGTTACGCCGTCAAATAGAGACAAAACTAGGACTTCAACCAGCAACCGACGAACCGATTAGCCCAAGTCAGGCGGATAGTGCACATAAGCTACACCAAATAGTCAAAGGAAATGCAGAAACACAAATTGCACAACAAACTGCTCAAAATCCAGAACCTATCCCTGAGGCTACACAGGCTCAATAATTTCCCCTATTGACAAAGACTTTTAGAATTGTAATACTTTATCTAATGTTAGATTGTTGAAAGGATTTAACAGACAGTGCAGCGCAATCGCGGACTGACTAATAAGAAGAACCGAAAGGCTCAACTTAGTGGTCAGTTTTTTTGTGTAGCCCACTTACGGCTCCCTAAAAAGGAAACCGAAGATATCTATGACAGACAGCACAGCACCTGAACAAATTATCATCAATGGTCAGGAATATAGTCCTGAAGACGCCACTCTTCTAATAGAGCTTGGAAACAAGGTCAAAAAGATAGAGAGCGACTTGAATACTTCCATTGACAAGGTGTATCCAGAATATACCAAAAGCGCACAAGAGAGAGCACAGCTCCGCAAAGAGTTGGACGAAAGAAACTCAGAACTTGAGCAGCTTAGACAACAGAAAGCTAAGGAACAAGCAGACGCCGAGACTCCTACTGATGTTAAAAAAATCAGAGAGGCAGCAAGGCAAGTTGGCCTCCTAGACGAAGATGTCTTAAAAGAAAAAGGATACATGACCCGATCAGAACTCGATGCATACTACGAGGAAAAGGAGACGCTTAAAAAAGCGGCTGACACAGTACTCAAGCAAGCATCAACTCTTGAAGAAGAAATAGACGGTTCAGACGGGCGACAACCTTTCAATAAGGATGCAGTCATGGCATACGCGTATGTAAATGGAATCTCAGATTTACGAGATGCATACGAAAAAATGAATGACAAGTATAATGCGAAGTGGAAAGCACAACAGATAGACGCACAGGAAAGACCAGGATTGACCACCTTACGACCAGGCGGAAAAAAGGAACCGCAGCGCGTAAGAGTAACAAATGATAATTTAGGACAGATGTTGGGAGAAATGATTGACGGCATAAACGAGTAATTTAAAAAAATATGGCAACAACAGCACAAGGAGTAGGAGATTTTGGAGCAGGATTTGAGAAAATAATCCAACCGTATATCCAAGACAACGTACCAGAACAAACAAAACTGCTTAAAGTTTTAAAGACAAACGATAACGTAGAAGTCTTTAACAACGCATTCTTTGTTACCCTCCGATCAGGACGACACGGCGGCGTACAAAACCTCGCAAATGATAAGAGTAAATTAAATACCGGTGGCGCACCACTTTCCCAAGGTTCTATTACCCCTGTATATATGGCAGGCGTGTTTGATATCTCCGATGTTGTTATTAAAGCATCACGATCACGAAAACAAGCACTGCAATCAGATCTCCAATTCCAGGCACAAGCTTTAGTAAAAGATTTTAGTAAACAGATTAACAGACAATACTTCTCTGATGGTGTTGGTATTATTGCCATGGTATCTCAATCAGGAGGGTCA
>Ga0070681_10000297_pt1 | contig 40311 bp, 29 predicted proteins | sample KBSC83BmetaG_FD_65650 | JGI IMG/M metagenome (GOLD analysis project Ga0070681, IMG submission 65650) | Corn rhizosphere microbial communities from Kellogg Biological Station, Michigan, USA - KBS C8-3B metaG | ecosystem: Host-associated > Plants > Roots > Rhizosphere | place: USA: Michigan...
GTACGCGCCGAAGCGATCAAGTCGCTGGCGAATACCGACCCGTCGTCGCTCGCGCCGATCGCCAAACGCGTGTTGGCCAAGAAAGATGCGTGCTCGGCTCCGCTGCGTCGGACGGTCGTCTACTTGTTAGGCCAGTCGGGCGACAACGACACGCCGGCCATCCTGCGGGACGTCGCCCTCAACGATTCCGAGCCCGAGGTGCGCAGCACGGCGATTCAGTACCTCGCGCGGTCGCCGAGCGACATCGCGGTCAACACGCTCGACGAAGTGTTGCGAACGTCGACGGACCCGAACGTCCAACGGACCGCCGCGCGAGCACTCGCGTCCAACCCGAGCCCGCGTGCCCGTCAGTCGGTGCGCGCCCTCATCGAGCGTACGGACGCGCCGGAGCGCCTGCGGATCGAGGCCGTCGGCGGGTTCGAGGACTCGCAGCGCACCACCGACGAGGACGCGGCGTACCTCCGCTCGGTGTATACGAAGATCGACAACCCGCGCGTCAAGGCACGGATCGCACGCGTGATCGGCAACCTCGGCGGCGACGTGAACGACCAGTGGCTCCTGGGTCTCATGCGGAACAACGACGAGCCACTCGAGGTTCGCACCGCGGCACTGTCGCGGGTCGCCTCGCGCAAGATGCCGATCGCCGACGCCGTGAAGCTGTACGGGACCGTCGCGGACCGCGAGATGCGGCAGCAGCTCATCAACATCTATGGACAGCGCACCGAGCCAGAAGCGACTGACAAGCTGCTCGACATCGTGAAGAATGACACCGACTACAACCTTCGCCGCCAGGCGATCGGCGCGCTGCAGCGCAAGAACGACCCGCGCGCGACGAAGCTCTTGCTGGAGCTCATCGACAAATGACCGCTCATACGTGGCTCGTTAGGCACGGCGTTCGCGCCGGCGTCGCCGCCGCGATCCTGATGCCGCAGACCGTGCTGGCGCAGGGTCTCTCCCAGCGCATTGCCTCGGCGCCCGATGGCGCCGTGCAGTTCGCCTACGCCGCTCGCCCGGGCGTCTGCGGCAACGGACGCACGTACTACTCGATCAACGGGTCGATGTGGTTCGGCTCGATGAACGACAACACGCTGCGCTCGGATCCCTGCCAACCCGGCCCCGTGCGCGTGGTCCTGGGCAGGGCGGGCAAGGAGATCGTTGACGTGAACGTGTACGTCGGCCCCGCTCCCGCGCAGCAGAGCTCCGGCGTCACCGACTTGGGGACTGTCCCGGCGAAGGACGCGGCCGACTACCTCCTCTCGCTCGCCGCGAAAGTCGACGGCCGTCCGGGGCGCGACGCAATCACGCCGGCGCTTCTCGCCGACAGCGCCACCGTATCACCCCAGCTGCTCGCCATTGCCCGCGACCAGACGCGGGCCCGCGAAACGCGCAGCTCGGCGATCAACTGGCTGAACCGTGCACCGGACGAGCGCGGCGGCGTGTCGCCAAGTCAGTTGGCCAAGGCGTTAGGCGACATGGCACGCGACGAGAACGACAACCAACAGGTCCGCCAGAGCGCGTTGCGTGTGCTCGCGCGTCAGGAAAACGCTGAAGGGATTCCTGCGCTGATCGACATCTCGCGGAGCACGCAGGACGTCTGGCTCGGGAAGCAGGCCCTGAGCGTGCTCGCCCAGTCGGGCGACCCGCGCGCACGCACGTACCTGCGCACGGCCGTCCAGCGCCCCGACCTCAACGATGAAATGCGCGTCGCGGCCATTCGTGGGATCGGACGGGACTACGCCACGAGCCAGGACGCGGAGTTCCTGCGCGGACTCTACGCGAAGTTACCGAGCGAGAGGGCGAAGGAAGCGGTGCTCGAGTCGATGGGCGAGATGGGCGGCACGGCGAACGCGAAATGGCTCATTACAATTGCCGGCAACAACGACGAGTCGCTTCGCCTTCGTCGTCGCGCGGTCCAGTTGAGCGACCGTGCCGGGACGTCGGTGGCCGACCTGTCGAAGTTGTATGACCAGACGGCTGATCCGCAGATGCAGGACGCGATCATCTCGACGCTGGCGAACAACGGGACGAAAGCGGCAACCGACAAGCTGCTCGCCATCGCGAAGGCCGACCAGAACTATCAGAACCGCCGCCGAGCCGTGAACGCGTTAGGCCGGTCGGACGACCCGCGCGTGAAGGACGCGTTGAAGGATATCGTCGAAAAATAGTGCGCCCGGCGCCCGTCCCCGGCTTCATCGGTGTGCCGCTTGCAACGTGCGCGAACCGCTTGAAGGTTCAAGCATTCAGGCACAACCGAGAGCCTACCATGCGCATCGTTTCGTTCCTTGGAGTGCTCGTTGTCGCAGCCGGATGCAGGAGCGCACAGAAGACCAAATCGGGCGGCCCGTCGCCGGCGCAGGTTCCCGCTCCCGGTCCGACGCAGTTGCCCGCCACGGCTTCCGCGGCGACGAGGGACTCCGTGACGCTCGAACGCGAGCGCTACGTGGCCGAGGTGAGACAGGAGATTGCTGGGAAGGAGAATCTTCCGGCGTCTCAGGTATTCAAGAACATCAAGATGCTGACCGACGTCCCGGCCTCCCGCCTCGTCGGCATCATGAACATCGGCTACGGCAAGTCACTCGGAGTGAGCTGCACGCACTGTCACACGCCGGGCGAATGGGACAGGGAGGACAAGACGCAAAAGCAGACGGCGCGCGACATGAGCAAGATGGTTGCGACGATCAACAACGAGCTGCTCAAGAATATCCCGAACCTCAAGGGGCCGAACGCGATCGTGAACTGCACGACGTGTCATCGCGGGCAGGTCAAGCCGGCACTGAACCTTCCATAGGGAATCGGAAACCCTCGGGACGTCTCTCGTTTCGCTCTGAGAGTGACATTCCCGAGGGTTCTCCTAGTCCCGATTCCCTATTCCCTAGTGGGTCTGGATTTCCACGCCCACAGCCACCGAGCCATCAGGCTTTTTCTCGACATGCGGATGCAGCAGCCACTTGTCGATTCTGTTGCCCGGGTGTGAGTGGCTGTAGCGCACGACCTTCAGTCCCGAGAACGTCCCGATCGCCGCGCCCATCACGACGTCGCTCGCCCAATGCTTGTTGTTGTACATGCGTGAGGCGGCGATCATCGTCGCGCCGCCGTACATCACCGGCGCGATGACCCACGTCGCATTCGGCCACCACTTCGACGTTTCGCTCGTCACTGCCGCGGCGGCCGCGAACCCCATCGCCGAGTGACCCGACGGAAATGATCGATACTCGTCGGTACTCTTGAACCCGCGCGCGAGCACAAAGCTGCGCGGGTTGTTGATGTCCACCTCCGGTCGGCTACGGCCCACCAGCCCCTTGAGCACGTAGACGGTGCCCGAGGCAAGAAATAGCGCCTCCGTGCCGTGGAGGCCGAGGTCGGCCATGCGATCGATTCGCCCGACACGACCCACGAGATACATGCCGAGACCGATGTAGATCGACCCTGGCGTGCCCGTGAAGCGGAAGTCGGTTGCGGCGTTCTGCAGGAACTGATTCTCCTGGTTGTGCGGCGTCTGCAGCTTCCGCGCGAAATATCGGTCGGCCGGATACAGCGCGACCGTCCCAGCGGCGAACCCCAGTGCGATCCACGCGTCTCGTTTCGTGAACAGGGGCTCGGTGGAGATATGAGTCGTATCAGTGGGCTGCGCCTGCGCCACGGGGGCGATCGTCGCCACCGCCAGCCCCAATCCGGTTGTCAAAGTGAGCAGCTTGTTCACGTATCCTCCGAGTCGGGCCATCTGACTACCTCGTCTGGTTCCATCGCGAGCTCGGTTCGGCGTACTCCTCGGAGCGTCCTCGCTCGCTGTACCAGCCGTGTAAAGGCAACCCGTGCGCCGCGGCGTCGGCTCGAATCGGTCTCTCGGGAACTCTAAACAGAACATGAATAGCGAGCTCGACATCGGATCGGCGGCGATCCATGGAGAGACTATTGACGGATGTATGGTAAGCACCCAACTATACCTTCCGACGGTATATCGCACTGCGGTATAACTTGCCCGGTCCTCCATGTCGGAACACAGAAAACCAGAAGCCGAAGCGCCGCTGAGCGCGCAGGTCTTCCAGATCCTGCTCTCGCTGCTCGACGGCGACATGCACGGGTACGCCCTCATCCAGGACATACGGCGCCGAACCGATGACGAGGTCGTACTTACGGCAAGCACACTCTACGCTGCCGTCAAGCGGATGCTCGGCGTCGGATGGATCGAAGAGGTCCAACCCGAGGAGCCTCCCGCCGGTCACGACGAGCGCCGTCGCTACTACCGGATGACCGCAGCCGGCAGGGCCGCCGCGCGCGCGGAGGCGCAGCGACTCCAGCGGCTGACCGACATGGCCCGCGAGAAGCGGCTCCTGGGTCCGCTCGGGCGCTCGCCGCAACCGAAGGGCTCGCGATGACGCTCGCCGGACCAGCAACACCTCGGGCTTCGCTCACGTCGCGCGCGTTCCGCGCGGCGCTGCGGCTCCTTCCATCCACGTTCGCGCCCGGCGATGCCCGCGAGCTCGCGCACATCTACGAGGCACTGGACGCCGAGACGCGGCGGACGCGCGGATGGCCTGGCGCGGCGCTGACGTTCGCGCGAGAGCTGCCGGACCTCGCCCACCTCGTCGTGCGAGAACATGCCGCGGCCTGGCGCGCGGAGCGAATGCGTCGTCGACAGTTGCGCCGGATCGCGTCCTATCAGCGTCCGTACTCCGAGGACACATCGATGATCGAATCACTGCTCCAGGATGTCCGCTACGCCGCGCGGGCGCTTCGCAAGAACGCGTCGTTCGCGGCCATCGCGGTGGCGACATTGGCGTTAGGCATCGGGGCCAACACCGCGATCTTCTCCGTGGTGAATGGCGTGCTGCTCCGGCCGCTCGCGGTGCGTGACCCGGATCGCGTGGTCACCGTGATGAGTTATTCCGCGACAGTGCCTCCGTCGGTCTACGGCTCGTCGCCGGCGAACTTCATGGATCTGCGCAGCGACACGCGCGCGGCGAGCCAGTTCGCGGCGTTCTCGACGTCGCCGGCGACCGTCGTCGGCCCCGGTGAACCCGAATCGTTCCAGGCGGTCACCACGGTGGGCGACATCTTCGGGGTCTTGGGCGTGCGACCGCTGTTCGGCCGTACGCTGACACCTAACGATGACTCACCATCGGCGGCGGCGGCGGTCGTGCTGTCCCACGAGACGTGGCAGCGCCTCTACGGCGAGGATCGTTCGGTCATCGGCAGGACCGTCACCATCAACCGTAAGCCGTGCGTCATCGTGGGCGTCATGCCGCCCGGCTTCCGGTTCGATGCCGCGCCGGCCGACCTCTGGATGCCCGAACAGTGGTCACCGGAGTTTACCGCCAACCGGGATCAGTACTATCTGCAGATCGTCGCGCGGCTCCGTCCCGGTGTGACGGTCGAGCGATTCTCGGCCGAGCTCGAGACAGTGGCGACGCGGCTCCGGACCGATCACGCCGACTTCAACACCGACCTGCATCTGAGCGCCACGTCGCTGCAGGAGACGATCGTGTCTGCCGTCCGTCCCCGGCTGCTCATGCTGATGGGTGCCGTCGGGTTCCTGCTCCTCATCACGTGCGTCAACCTCGCGAACCTGACGCTCGCACGCGCGTCATCGCGGCACGGTGAGTTCGCCGTGCGGCGGGCGCTCGGTGCCGCGCGCAGTCGAGTCGTCAGGCAGCTGCTCACTGAAAGCGTGCTGCTCGCGACTGCCGGTGGGATCGCGGGGCTCGCGGTCGGCGCCGTGCTCCTTCGCGCCATCATCGCGGCGGAGCGCACGTCGCTCCCCCGTGTCGACGAGATCTCGCTCGACCCCATGGCCCTCGGCTTCACCATCACGGTATCGTTGCTCGCAGGTATGGCGGTCGGACTCCTTCCGGCGATGCGGGCGTCGACCGCGCGATCCATGGAGGTCATCCGCCAGGGTACGCGAGGGAGTGGTGCGCATCAGGGTGCGCGGAGCGCACTCGTGGTGGTCGAGCTGGCGGTCGCCCTCATGCTGCTGAGCGGAGCGGGGCTGCTGCTCAGGAGCTTCGGCCGCCTGCTTGCGGTGAACACCGGCTTTGCCACCGAACGGCTGCTCACGATGCAGATGAGCGTGGGCGGGAAGTCGACGCAGGCGGTGGAACAGAGTCTCGAGCGGATTCGCGCGATACCCGGCGTGCAGGCGGCGGCCGTGACGAGCCAGCTCCCGGTGACAGGTCGTGGCGGCGGAGCGTGGCTCAACATCGTCGACCGACCGACGCCGCCTAACGAGACGCCACCGGCGGAAGCGTATCGCGTCGTATCTCCGAACTATTTTGCGACGGTCGGCATCCAGCTCGTGCGCGGCCGCTTCCCGACGCCTGACGATCGCGTGGACCACGGACCGGCGGTCGTCGTGAACCAGGCGTTGGCAAAGAAGTACTGGCCTGGCGAGGATCCGATCGGGAAGCAGATCATGCTCGGCGCGCCGGGGAACTACCTGAACCCCGCGTCGCCGATCGTGGGTGTGGTCGGCGACACGCCTGACGGCGGCTTGGACAACCCGCCGATTCCCACCGTGTTCATGCCGATGCGCGTCGCGCCATGGTGGCCAGTCTTCACCTATGTCATCCGAACGTCGGGGCCACCGGAGGCCGTAACGTCGGCAGTGCGCCGCGAGCTGCGAGCGGCGTTCCCGACCGTGGCGATTCGGAACGTGCGGACCATGGAGTCGGTGCTGCACGATTCCGTGGCGCCTGCTCGGCTGTCCATGCGCCTCGTCGGCGCCTTCGCGATCGTTGCGCTGATTACGGCGGCGCTCGGGGTGTTCGGTGTGTTGTCGTTCGTTGTTGCCCAGCGCACGCGGGAGCTCGGGATTCGCATGGCACTCGGTGCTGCGCCCGGAGACGTGCGACGGATGGTGATCGCGTATGGCGGCAGGCTGGCGACGGCTGGTCTCGTGATCGGCCTGCTGGGGTCGTTCGCGTTGACGCGCCTCATCTCGAAGCTGCTGTTCGGCGTCGCGCCCACTGACCCTCTCACGTTCGCGTCGGTGTCGGCGATCCTGTTAGGCATCGGTGTCCTGGCGAGCTGGATCCCGGCTCGCCGAGCGACGCGCATCGATCCGATTGCAGCGTTGCGCTCGGACTAACGGAACCACGAACGCTGGGAACCAGATGGTGCTTCGCGCCACCACAGAACGCGCTGAGCTCTTTTTGAACCTGCCTTTCCGAATCTGAAGTTGTCCAGCGTACTCAGCGTCCGGCGCGAAGCGCCGTCCGCGGCGTTAGCGTTCGTGGTTGAGCCAAGACGCGGGTTTTGACTCGTGCGTAGGTGATGACACCGCCCATGCAACTCACGCGTCAAGGGGTCGGAGCCTTGATGTGGATTGATCAACGACTCCGACCCCTCGAGCCTCATCCCAGGTTTGGGCGGCGGTTGCAGCTACACCGTTCGTCTTGCCCCGCGTATGAGCCTGAGCAGGAACAACAGCACGACGGCGCCAATGAAGGCAATGAAGATCGTGCCCGGCAGCCCACCCCACGGAGACGCGACGCCCAGTGAGGCGAAGATCCAGCCCCCGACGAACGCGCCGACGATTCCGACAATGATGTCGCCAACGAGACCGTAGCCCGTGCCGCCCATCACGAGCGAGGCGAGCACTCCGGCGACCAGTCCGACGATGATCCAGGTGAGAATTGTCATGGCAACTCCTGAAGCCGATTTCGGTTGGCTGAGACGCCCGCCCGAAAAGCAAGCCGCGTGCCTTGCCGAGGTCCTCAGAAGGAGCCACATCTGGCTGCGGTGTCATTCTGCGGCCTTTATTGACGTGGCGGATGAAGATTCTGTGCTGCCTCAATGCCGACGTGGTGAGCAACGTCGCGCTCAACCTCCTGCTTCCCGCGCTGGCCCGGCACGACGTCCGCGTTGGACTTACGACACGAATCGGCGCGGCGCAGCATGGAGGCGAGCCATTTCCCCGACGCGAGCTCCGCGCGGCAGAGCAGCTCCTGCCGCTCGATGTGATCTTTCCCCTCATCGAGCGCGCGGCGCAGCCTAACGACGGGCGCTACCTGACGTTCGCCGGGGTCGAACGTGCTCGTGGCATTCCGGTACGGCCCCTCCCCAATCCCAACGTCGGCGATGGGCTCGCATTCCTCGACGCCTTCGCCCCAGATCTTATTCTGTCCATCCGATACGGCGCGATCTTCAAGGCCGCGGCGATCGCTGTCCCGAGACTTGGCGTACTGAACCTGCACGCGGGCCTCCTGCCTGCCTATCGCGGCGTTCTCGCGACATTTCGTGCGCTCATGGCGGGCGAACGAGAGATCGGCTGCACGCTCCACTACATCACGGACGGGACGATCGACACGGGTCCCGCTGTCTCTCAGGCGAGGGTCGCGGCCGATGCGCGACGCTCGATGTTCGCGCAGGTGCTGTCGCTCTATCCGCCGGGTGTCGCGCTGATGGCGGACGCCGTCGCGCGCCTGGACGCCGGTGAGCGCCTCGAGACCCACATTCAGTCGGGGGGATCGTACTACTCGTATCCGAGCACGGAGGAGTGGGACGAGTTCCTGCGACGCGGCTGGCGGGTCTCGGACGCCAGTGACTTTCGCGAATTGTACGGCAAGTATCTGTCTCCGGGATGACAGACTCGGGTCTCCGAGCGTACATTCGCGGCAACTTTTCGAGCCAACTCATGCGCGCCTTCTATCTCGCTCTCGGATTCGCCGTGCAGGCCGCCGCGCAAACGTCCACGCCATCGCCGGCGGTCGACTCGGCGTCGATCGCCATCGTGCCGCGCCCCGAGAGTCTGACTGTTGGCCGCGGGCGGTTCGTCATCAACGCGAACACGGTCATCTACACGGATGCTGCATCCGCCGACATCGCGCGGCGTTTCGCGGCGTCGCTCCTCCCGGCGACCGGACTCGCGATCCCGGTTCGCGTGGGCGCGGCCCCGGCCACGGGTATCGTCATCCAGCGCAGCGCGGGCCTAACGCGACTCGGCGACGAGGGCTACGAGCTGGCGGTGACCTCGCGGCGGGTTCTTGTCCGCGCCAAAGAGCGAGCCGGCGTGTTCTACGGACTGCAGAGCGTACGGCAGCTTCTGCCGCCGCAGGTGTTTCGCGCAGCGAAGGTCGACAGCGTCGCGTGGGCGATCCCCGCGGTCCGCATCGTCGACCGGCCACGATTCGCCTGGCGTGGAGCGCACCTCGATGTCGGCAGGCACTTCATGCCGAAGGAGTTCGTGAAGAAGTATATCGACCTGATCGCGCTGCAGAAGATGAACACCTTCCACTGGCACCTCACGGAGGATCAGGGCTGGCGCCTCGAGATCAAAAAGTATCCGCGTCTCACGCAAGTCGGCGCGTGGAGAACGCAGACCGTCGTCGGTCGGCAGAACAGCAAGACGGATTCGACGACGTGGCAGTTCGACGGCCTGCGACATGGCGGCTTCTACACGCAGGACGACGCGCGCGAGATCGTCGCGTACGCACGCGACCGGTTCGTCAACGTGGTGCCCGAGATCGAGATGCCGGGGCACGCGCTCGCTGCGATCGCGGCGTATCCGGAGCTCGGCGTGACGGGGCAGCCGGCGGACGTGGGAACGCGCTGGGGCGTGTACGCGAACATCTTCAATGCCGACTCCTCCACCGTGAGCTTCTTGCAAGATGTGCTCACGGAGGTGATGGAGGTGTTTCCCAGTCAGTTCATCCACGTCGGCGGCGACGAGGCCGACAAGGCCCTGTGGAAGACCAGCCCGCGCATTCAGGAGCGAATCAAGGAGCTCGGACTCAAGGATGAGCACGAGCTGCAGAGTTGGTTCATCCGGCAGATGGACGCGTTCCTCGCGGCGCACAAGCGGCGACTCGTCGGGTGGGACGAGATTCTCGAAGGTGGTCTCGCGCCTGGTGCGACGGTCATGTCGTGGCGCGGAACGCAAGGCGGGATCGATGCGGCGCGCGCGGGGCACGACGTCATCATGGCGCCGACGAGTCACACCTACTTCGACTACTATCAGTCGCAGAACACGGCCGGCGAGCCGTTGGCGATCGGCGGATTCGTTCCGCTGCAGATGGTGTACTCGTTCGAGCCAGTCCCGGCCGAGCTCGAACCGCAATATCGTGCGCACATCCTGGGTGGTCAGGGCCAGATCTGGACCGAGTACCTGCCGGGACCGAAGCAGGTGGAATACATGGCGTTCCCCCGCCTAACGGCGCTGGCCGAGGTGCTGTGGACGCAGCCGGAGCGGAAGGATTACCGGGATTTTCTCGCCCGGCTTGCGGTACACTTGGAGAGGTTGAATGCTCTCGACGTCGCGTTTCGACCGTTAGGACCGTAGCTGGGGACTGGGACTGGGGACTGGGCACTGGGGACTCGGCCGTGATGCCCCCTACTCGCGCGGAGCCTTCCTCGGTGTTAATAGCCTTCCCGGCCGAGTCCCCAGTCCCCAGTCCCCGTTGGTATGCACTTCACGTTTCGTCCCACGCTCGCAGCCTTCGCGCTCCTCGCCGCTCCCCTCGGCGCTCAGGAGAAGATCGACACCGCCGCCATCAGCCGCATCAAGGCGGAAGAGCGCGACCGATCGCAGGTCATGGAGATCGCGAGCTGGCTCACCGACGTCTTCGGCGCGCGACTGACCGGTTCGCCCAGCGCCAAGGCGGCTGGAGACTGGACCGTCAAGAAGCTCACTGAATGGGGCGCGGCGAACGCGAAGATGGAGACCTGGGGGCCGTTCGGGCGTGGTTGGACGAACGAGCGGATGGTCGCGCAGGTCGTCTCACCCCGCCAATTCCCGATCATCGCGTATCCCGCCGCGTGGACTCCGGGAACGGCCGGCGTCGTGAAAGGCGAGGTCGTATTGATCAAGGCGGACAGCGCTCCGGACCTCGAGAAGTATCGCGGAAAGCTTCGCGGCAAGATCGTCTTCACGCAGCCGCCTCGCGATTCGGTGCCACCTCACTTCACCGCGGACGCATCGAGGCTGGAGGACACCACGCTCGCGAGGCTCGCGGAGGCACCATTCACGGCCGACCCGCCCCGCGGCGGACCTAACGCGGGACCCAACACCCCGCAGGCGGCGCGCTTCCGCGCCGCACAGGAATTCCAGCGAAGCCTGGGCGCGTTCCTGGCGGATGAAGGTGCGCTCGCGATCGTCACTGCTGGTCGCGGCGACGATGGCACCGTATTCACTGGCGCGAGCGGCTCGCGCGACGCGGCCAATCCGACGAAAGTGCCCGGGCTCATTTTCTCGACCGAACACTATGGACGCATCGCGCGCATGCTGGAGAAAGGTGTGCCGGTGAGCATCGAGCTCGATGTGAAGAACACCTTCTACGACGACGACCCGAGCTCCTTCAACATCGTGGCCGAGATTCCGGGCACCGATCCGAAGCTGAAGAACGAGGTCGTCATGCTCGGCGCTCATTTCGACTCGTGGCATACCGGCACTGGCGCGACGGACAATGCCGCCGGGTCGGCGGTCATGCTCGAGGCGCTGCGGCTCATCAAGGCGACGGGTCTCAAACCGCGGCGAACGATCCGGATCGGTCTCTGGACCGGCGAAGAAGAGGGACTGCTCGGTTCACGCGCCTATGTGAAGCAGCATTTTGGCGATCCGCAGACCATGCAGCTGAAACAGCCCGCGCATGGCCAGTTCGCCGGGTACTTCAACGTCGACAACGGGACCGGCGCGATTCGCGGCGTCTATCTGCAGAAGAATCAGGCGGTGGCGCCGATCTTCACCGCCTGGATGACGGCGTTCAACGATCCGCGAATGCACACGCTCACCGCAAACAACACTGGCGGAACGGATCACCTGGCCTTCGATGCGGTGGGACTTCCGGGGTTTCAGTTCATTCAGGATCCGGTCGACTACGGCTCGAGGACGCACCACTCGAACATGGATGTCTACGAGCGACTCGTGCCCGGCGACATGAAGCACAACGCGGCGGTCGTCGCCACGTTCGTGTATCTCACCGCGAATCGCGACGAGAAGCTGCCCAGAAAGCCGGCGCCGACGGTTCAGTAGCGCAGTGATCGTTAGGCGGCGCGGGCCGCCTCCTGGGCGTGGCGCTTGATACGCATGAGCATGGCGTTCAGCCCGACCTCGCGCGTGCCAAGCCCCAGGCTGTCCATGATCGTTCGGACGAAGTCCTCGGGAATGGCGAGCGTGGTTTCCGGCGGCTGGCCGTTGATGGCGCTGAAGAGGATGCTCAGAAACGCCGCGATCGTCGGGGATTGCCGGGGGTTCACGTCGGCGTAGAAGTGAAGCTTCCCGTCCTTGTACTCGGGGAAGAGATCGACGCGCGTCTGGCATTCAGGGACGGTGAACGCACCGCGGTCCAGCGCGAGGAAACGGTCCGGAACGGGCTCGAGCTTTTTCGCATAGCCAACGAGCGCCTGCATCTTTTCCTCGCGCCCGAGCGACCTGAACCGGCTCAGTACGCGTTCGATCGATGGCGGGACGGCCTGCGGTGAGTGGTCGGTAGTCACGCGAAAAAGATAAGCGGTTGCCTGGCCGACGGTTGAATGTAGCTTGACGTCGCTAATTAATCGTTTAATTAATACAGCGTGCCCGATTCATCACCGACCCAGGACTCGATTCTCGACGCCGCCGAGCGGCTGTTCGCTCGACAGGGATTTACTGCGACGACGATCAAGCAAATCGGAAAGGAGGCCGCGGTGAACCCTGCCTTGCTCTACTACTACTACGACAGCAAGGAGACGCTCTACCGCGCGATGCTCCAGCGGATCCTTGGGCAACTGCTCGCGCGGGGTACCGACGCGATCGAGCGCGCGTCCAGTCACGCAGACCGCATCCGCGCCTTCGTTCGCGCGCAGGCCAAACTTCTCGGGGAGCATCCGCACTTCCCGCAGCTGCTCGTTCGCGAGCTCGTGGATCACCAGGCTGCGCATGCTGAGCAGGCAATCACCAGCACGGCTGCCGGTGCCTTCCGCCGCTTGTGCGAGGTGATCGAGGCGGGGCAGCGCGACGGCGCGTTTCGGAAATCGCTCGACCCGCGATTTACGGCGATCTCGATCATCGCCCAGGTGGCGTACTTCGCCATCGCGCGGCCGGCCGTCGGATTGCTGCTGGGCTACGGGACCTCCGGTCCGCCACGGTCGGTGTCCGACGAGTTCTGTGCGCACGCCGAGGAGTTCGCCCTCGCCGCGCTGATCGAAGGACGGTCGGCATGACGTTGCTCCGGAGGGCTCTCGCGTTAGGTGTCGGCGCGATACTCGCGACGGCGGTCGCGTGCGGCCACAAGGTCAGCAATCAGGTCACGGCCGACGGGACCGTCGAGCTGACGCAAGTCGACGTGGCGCCTTTCGTGTCCGGCCGCGTGGTGCGCGTGACCGTCGATGAAGGCGCCGTCGTCCGACGCGGAGACACGCTCGTCGTGCTCGCGCAGTCGGCGTTGCCTGCGGACCTCGAGCAGCGCCGGGCGCGCGTGTCATCGGCCGAAGCACGGCTGCGCGACTTGCAGGCCGGTGCACGACCAGCGGAGATCGAGAAAGCGCAGGCGGATCTCCGATCCGTGACGGCGGAGGCGGATCGTGCCGAACGAGAGCGGGTTCGCCTCGAGCCACTCGCTGCGGCGGCGACGGTCTCGAGGTCGCAGTATGACGCGGCCGTTACGGCCGCTCACGCCGCTGCTGCTCGCCGCGACGCGGCGGCCGAAGCCCTGCGCCTGCTGCGGGAAGGCGCGAGACCGGAGCAAGTGGCTGCTGCGCGCGCTGAGCTTGCGACCGTGCGCGGTGCGCTCGCCGCGGGCGAAGCGACCCAGGGCGATCTCGTGCTCACCGCGCCGATGGATGCGACCGTGCTCGGCCGGTACGTCGAGCGCGGGGAGGTTCTGGGCGCCGGCGAAGCCGCCATGACGTTAGGCGACGCCAGGCGCCCCTGGGTGCGTGTGTATCTCGAGGCGCCGGTGATCCCGTTCGTGAGGGTCGGGCAGCTGGCGCACGTCACCGTGCAGGGCCTGGGCGGGCGTTCGGCTCCCGCCCGCGTGGTGTCGGTCGCCACTCAGGCCGAATTCACGCCGCGCGTTGCGCTGACCGAGAAGGAGCGCGCGGATCTCCTGTTCGGCGTGAAGCTCGACATCGGTGATACGACCGGCACGTTCAAGGCGGGTCTTCCGGCCACCGTGACGATCGACACGACATCGGCGGGGCGTGGTCTGCCGTGACGACGCCACGACCGTCGCGCGACCCGGGAGTGCCTAGCGCGTCGAACGGTCCGGCCGTGCGGGCCGAGGGGCTGCGGAAAGTCTTTGGGTCGCTGGTGGCGGTCGATGGCCTCGATCTCACCATCGAGCGCGGCGAGGTGTTCGGCATGCTCGGGCCTAACGGCTCTGGCAAGACGACGACGATCCGGATGCTGTGCGGGCTCATGGAGCCGACGGCCGGGCGAGCACAGGTCGCAGGCGTCGACGTCGTCGACGATCCCGAGGGCGTACGACGCCGCATCGGTTACATGTCGCAGAAGTTCGGCCTGTACGATGACCTGACGGTGGAGGAGAATCTTCGCTTCTACGCGTCGGTGTACGGGCTCCGAGGCAGCGCACGCGCGGCGCGCATCGCCGAACAGCTCCGAGACCTCGGTCTCGAGGAGCGGCGACGCCAGCTCGCGGGCACGTTGAGTGGTGGGTGGAAGCAGCGACTCGCGCTCGCGTGTGCGACCTCGCACGAGCCTGAGGTGTTGTTCCTCGATGAGCCAACGGCAGGCGTCGACCCCGCGTCGCGTCGGCTGTTCTGGGACTGGATCTATCAGCTGGCGAAAGGTGGCACGACGATCCTCGTCACGACGCACTACATGGACGAGGCGGCACGGTGCACGCGGCTGGCGTTCCTCTCGCGCGGCCACCTCATCGCCGTGGGGACGCAGGACGAGATCACGCGGCAGTTCGGGCAGGAAAGTATCGAGGACGTCTTTATCGAGCTCCAAAAGCGGGACGAAGGAACTGCCGGGGACGGGCGACGGGCGACGGGGGACGGACAACCCTCGGGGGGCGCATCTCCCGGCAGCCAGCGTCAGCCAGCAGCCAGCACGAGCAGTCAGCAGCCAGCCGCCGTTTCTCCGTCGCCCGTCGCCGGTCGCCCGTCCCCGGGCAAGCCGCCGCCGAGATCTCTCGCGCCAATGCTATGGAAAGAATTCGTCCAGATGCGTCGCGACCGATTCACGCTCGGCATGATGATCGGGTTGCCGGCGATCCAGCTGCTGCTGTTCGGCTTCGCGATTCGCACCGAGGTGCGCCATCTGCCGACGGTGGTGCTCGATCAGTCGCGCACGACCGAGAGCCGCGCGTTCGTGGACGCGGTCCGCAACACCGGCAACTTCGACATCGTCGGTGCGATCGGCAGTCGCGACGACCTTCGGAAAAAGATCGAGCGTGGTGACGCACGCGCTGCCGTCGTCATTCCACCCGACTTCGCGACCGACATCAAGCGACGCCGCACCGCGGAGGCACAGGTCATCGTCGATGCGGCCGATCCGCTCGCCTCGTCCGCGGCCATCTCCGGCGCCGCGCTCGCTGGTCAGGCACGATCCGCCGCGCTCGCACCGCCGGGCGAGCGTCGCCTACTGCCGATCGATGTGCGTGTGCGGCCGTGGTACAACCCCGGGCTCGAGAGCGCCATCTACATCGTGCCGGGAATCATCGGTCTGCTGCTGACCCTAACGCTGCTCATGATCACGGCGATGGCGCTCGTTCGCGAGCGAGAGCGTGGCACGCTCGAACAGCTCATCGTCACGCCGATCTCGAAGACCAGCCTCATGCTCGGCAAGGTGCTGCCGTTCGCCCTCGTGGGCTACGTACAGGTCACGGTGATTCTCGTGCTGGGTCGCCTCGTCTTCGACGTGCCGGTTCGCGGCAACCTCGGACTACTGTACCTGATCACCGCACCATTCATCATCGCGAGTCTCGCGCTCGGTCTCTTCGTGTCCACGGTCGTGCGAACACAGGTGCAGGCGATGCAGCTGTCGTTCGTGTTCATCCTGCCGACGGTGTTGTTGTCCGGGTTCATGTTTCCCCGCGAAGCGATGCCGGCATTTGCCCAGTGGCTCGGCGCCGCGTTTCCGATCACGTATTACCTCCGCGTGCTGCGCGGCATCCTGCTCAAGGGCGCCGGGATCGATGCGATGTGGCAGGACACGCTCGCGCTCGTTGCATTCGCCATCGTCCTCATCGCGTTCAGCGTCAGACGCTTCCAGAAGAACATCGAGTAGTTACGCTGGCCAAGGCCACATTCTGGCAGTGTACTATTCGCGTTAACTCGAAACGGAGCGATGGGAATGCCGAAAAGAAAGGCGAGTGCTGTGTGGAAAGGCGGGCTCAAAGGCGGGACGGGCACGTTCAAGGCGGCGAGCGGCAACATCACCGGCAACTACTCCTTCTCATCGCGCTTCGAGGAAGGGGCCGGCTCGAATCCGGAGGAGCTGCTCGCTGCCGCGCACGCCGCGTGTTTCAGCATGGCGCTCAGCGCTCAGCTCGAGGGCAATGGTACGCCTCCGACAAGCGTGGACACCGACGCCGTGTGCACCGTCGAGAAGGCCGGCGCGGGATTCAAGATCACGACGATGCACCTGACGACCCGCGCGACCGTGCCCAACATCGACAACGCAAAATTCCAGCAGATCGCCAACGCCGCGCTGGACGGGTGTCCGGTGTCGCAGGCGTTGAAGGGCAACGTGAAGTTCGAAATGGACGCCAGCCTCGTTTAAGTCGCGTCGTGGAACTGACCCGGACTACGCAAGAAAAAACAGCAGTACCAAGTGGGCCAGGTGATCAGTGATCAGCCATGAGGCATCAGGTCCTACCAGGCAACGTTGCGGGGAACTCGCGCGAAAAATCGGAGGCAACGGGAACTAATGCTCGATGACCGACGACTGGGTCACTGGCCCACTTGGTACTGCGGTTTCATTCGCAACTTTCAGGAATCCTGCGCCGGTATCCCCGGCTACCAGGCGTAGAGCGTTTGGTACATCGCCTGGTTGCGAAGCAGAATCCGCACGTAGTCGCGCGTCTCGTCGTACGGGATTCGCTCGATGAATAGCTCCGGGTCATCGGTGCCGGGCTTCTGACGCCAGCGACGCACCGGTGTACCCCCCGCATTGTACGCGGCAAGCGCGTACTCGACCCGGGGGTACTGGCGCAGCATCGCATCGAGGTGCGCCATGCCTAACCGCACGTTCACGTCGGGCTGATACAGCAGCACCCGCTCGTACGACGACAACCCCTGCGCCCTGGCGATGCTTGCGCCGACGCTCGGGAGAACCTGCATGAGACCCACCGCGCCCGCGCGTGACGTCGCACGCGGATTGAAGCCCGATTCCTGGTGGATCAGCGCCGCGACGAGCGTCGGGTCGACCCGGCGCGCCGCCGCCTCTGCTCGAATCGCGTCGCCGTAGACGAGCGGGTACAGGAGCCGAAAGAGACGTGTGTCGCGTCGAGCCGATGCTGCGAGCGCCCGACGCGCGAGCCCGATCGCGCGGGACGTCTCCCCGTGGTCGATCAATATCTCGGCCGCGCCGACCATCGAATCCGGAGTGGTTCCGGTGGTGCCTAACGCGTCGTACTCGAACGCCTCCTCGGTGCCCATGCCCAGCACGTCGAGCAGCGCGGCGCGATCGGCCGCCTGCCTCAGCGCAGGGAAGCGCTTCATCGAGTCCGACGGCGATGCGGGCTTCCAGGGCGCGACGCCTAAACGGCGTGCACTCACGAGCGCGTAGTACGAAAGCGGATCCGTCTTCATGACCTCGCGCCAGTGCTCCGTCGCGTGCTTGCGATCTCCGGCGCGCTCGCGCGCACGTCCTGCCCAGTAGCGCGCCGCCGACGCGTCGGTACTTCGCGGATACCGCTCGACGAGTCGATCGAACTCGCGAGCGGCGGCGTCGAAGCCGCCGGCCACGTACGAGATGGTTGCGGCCCGGAACAACGCGGCGGGGGCCAAGCCACTCGTGGGAAACCGCTTCGCGACCGCGCGGAATCCCGCTCGCGCATCCGAGTCGCGGCCGTCGTCGGTCGCGAGGTCGGCGAGCAGAAACAGCGCCGGCGCGACCACGCTCGTATCACGAGGGAATGCCTCCGTCACGCGACGCAACGCGGTTCGCGCCGCCGGTGTCTGGCCTGCGCGAAGGAGCGACCGCGCCCGCTGATACGCGGCCGGCGCCGCCTGTGGCGAGCTCGCGGGAATTCGTGCGAATTGGCCTGCCGCGTCGACGTCTCGTCCGAGACGCGAGAGCACGGTCGCATACGAATAGCGATCGGGCACGTCGAGCTCGCGCTCTGCACGCGCGAATCCCGCCGCCGCACGAGCGAGTAGCCCTGCGCTGCTCGCAGCGCGCGCCACCGCGAGATTCTCCGTGGCCGACAGCGGCGACAACGACGAATCGAGAAGCGTGATCGCGAGTCGCGCATCGTTCGCCGATGGCCTTCCCGCGAGCAATGCGAGCGTGCGGGCGCGGACGCTCGCCCGCGTCACGCTGTCGGGCTTCGCGAGCAGCTCGAGCCGCAGCGCCTGCGCCTTCTCCCCCAGGTCGGCGTACGCCTTCGCGGCGCCGGCGAAGTCGCGCCACCGCTCGCGCGCCTGCGCTTCGGTTGGCGCGACGCGTGCACGCGCCACCGCGGTGCCAACCCGGCCGTAGTTGCGCTGGCGCCGCGAGGCATCGGATGTCGCTCCGGCAGCTCTCAGCTCGAGCCAGTCGGCTACTGATGGAAGGCGCCGAGCCGCCCGGAGGTAGACCTCTGCGGCGCTGTCGCCCAGCGCTCGTCGATCCAGCGCCCGGGCGAGGAGCACCTCGCGGATCCCGCGATCGCGCTCGCTCCGCGACTCGACAACCGCGCGCTCGGCGTGCAGTTGCGCGACGGAGTCCGCGCCGCGAGCGAGCGCCGCGCGCGCGAGGAGCTCGCGGCCGCGGCCGTCGAACAGGGAGTCGAGCCACGGGACCGTCGTGAGCTCGCGGTCCACGCGATCCCAGCCACCCCAATCGGCGGCCGCAGTCGCCGAAAGCAGGATGACCTCCGGACTTCGGGTCGTCCCGGATCGATAGGCCGAGTCGAGAATCTCTGTCGCTCGCCAGGGACGTCCGGATTCGAGCGTGGCGGCCGCCGCTCGCACCGTGGCGTCCTTGCTCCCGGCGAACGGTGCGATCGAGCCGTCGGATTGCGCCGGCGCATCGGCCGGTCGCGAGCAAGCGACCGCGACTACCAGCAGCAGCGGTCGAAGTACACCAAGCCTCATGTCAGTGGCAAAGTCAGCATCGGTACCAAACGAACATTGCACTTGAGGGCAACCATGGTCGCGAAATCGTGTACGAATGTGTATCCTCGCCTTTGCGTCGGTGGGCTAACGAGGCCCGGGCCACCGGCGTCGTGACCAATCTGCCACATCAGGTGTCGAACGTAGGGCCATGCGCTCAGCAGAGGCCTCGAGAACTCCGCGCATTACCTTGCCGTCATGAGCCGCACGCATCGGATCGCTTTCATTGGTACGCTGCTCCTCGCCCTGGTCGCCGCAGTCTCGTTGGCGATCGTGACGCGACGGTCGCGCCACGTTCCGATGACGCGCGAAGTCGCGCGAGAGATGCGGTTGGGCAGTGAGTTCGCGAAGCAACTGGATCGGAAGCTGGCGACGACCCCTGCGGAATCCATCTCGGTCGCCGACGCCGTGGCGGGCGGCTACCTCGAGCGCCTTCGCCTGGGTCTCGGTAGCCCATTCCGGCTCATCGACTACGCGCTTGCTGATTCACTGCTGACGGATTCGGTTCGCCACCTGGTGACCTACGCGATCCTCCAGCGGACGCTCGATGGGAACTCCTATCACGCACCGGGGGCGGCACTCGCTCTCGCCGGTGCCACGCTGCCGGAGCTGCCGCCCCGGTTGGCGGTTCGCCACATCGCGCTCATCGACAGCGTGGTTGGGAGCGCGGCCGATCCGCGCGGGGGCGAGTTGACGATTCGCGAGGCGTACCGTCTGGCTGCGGCCGCTGGCTCGCTTGGTCGGCGAGGCTCGTGGCTCGGCACGCAAGCAGCCGCGTTGGCGCGCGACCGCGCCCTGGCACGCGGTGATGTCGTTCGGCTGCTGGCGACCGCTCGCCGGAATCGGGTGGATCCACTGGGGCTCATTCCGGTGTGGCGCCTCGAGCGCCGATTCGCCGTGGAGCGACCGCTGATGGATACGCTCCGGTCGGACGTCGAGCGCAATGCGCTGCAGCACGTGCCGGCCGTCGTGCGGGAGCTCGACGCGATCGCCGCCCTCGAGCGGAATGCGGAGCAGGATACGGCGGCCGCTACGTCCGCCTTCGACGCCGCCCTCCCGTCGGAGGCGGCGCGTCGGCTGGCGTGGGTCACGGCCGTGCGCGCAGCCCCGCCGCAGGCACCGGTGACGGTTGCGGTCACCAGCACGGTTCGACCGGTCCGCTTCGTGGCCGCCGAACCGGGGTCTCCCGAAGAGGCATTCAACAATGCGATCGGCCGGTTCGTGAACCGCGCCGTGAACGAGGAGTCGCTGGCGGCGGAGTACTCGCTGTTCGTGGCGCGAGACACCGTCCACGACTCGCAGGCTGCGCTGGCGGTGCTCTGGGCCGCGGTGTCGATGCGCGTGTACGGGCAGGAGCGTGTGTGGTTCCCGGGCGATGGCGGGCCGTCTGTGCCGGATCTCAAGGACCGTTTTGGCCTTGCGTCCGTGAGCTTCGACGCCGAAGTCCCCACCGTTTGGCGGCCGTACTATCTCCGCATGCTCGGCTTTGTCCTGTCGGATCTGCAGCGGGTTCTCCCGGCACTCGGCGTGCGCGGCCTGGGTGTCCACTTCGGCGAGAGCCCGATGCGCGACGCCGCACTGGCCATGCACGATCCGGCCACGCGGACGGTGTTTTTCCCGATTGGAACGAGCGCCGGCGTCATGGCGCACGAGATCGCGCACGATCTCGACTGGCAGTCGGCGCGGACGCGTTACGGTCTGCGCGGCACGTACAGCACGGACCGCGCGGTACGGCAGTACCGCGACCGTCTGGCGGCGTCGATGCTCGAGCTGAGCGACGCCGGGCCGGGTGAGAGCTCGTTAGGCACGGACGGCGCGCGGCCGATGCCCAGCACTCGTCCCACGGAAGTGTTCGCGCGCAACATGGACTGGTTCGTGAGCGCGGCGCTCGCCCGTGACGGGCGGATGAACGGCTACCTCTCGGCGGTGCAGGATGGCGTGCTCACCGGCTATGGCGCCGTCGCGGCGCCGGAGGTGGCGCGCGATGGTGCGGAGGCGATGATCCGCGCGCTCGACGAGATGACGCTCGTGACGCCGGCGACGCGCGCATGGTTCGTCGAGACCCACGGGCGTGGCCGATCAGTGCCTGTCGCTGAGCTCACGCGTCGCGTTCTGGAGGCGCCGCTGACCGGCGCCGACCGACGACTCGGCCCGGTGGGCCGGGCGGGCGCCGAGATCGTTGCGCCGACTGGCGAGGCCAGTGCGCGGGCGCTCATCGCGTTAGGCTCCGGCTGCCGGGAGAACGCGCTGGATGGTCGGACCGCGGACGAGCGGGTCCGCGTGCTCGTCGAAGCGGCCGACGCTCGCGCCCGCGGGATGCTCGCGCGCCGCGCGCACTACGCCGCGACGTCGGAGCACGCGCCGTGGCAGCTCAGGGCGCTGATGGGCAATGCGTGGAGCCCGACCTTTGCCCAGCACGCGCAGTCCGAGCTGCGGGACGCGATTCTCCGCCGCGCGGTGGCTGCTGCCTCGCCGCGAGGCTCCGCGGCCATTGCGGCGGTCGCGCCGTTAGGCTGCCGCTAGGCGGGCGCCGGCACCGCCGCTGGCCCCGCTGGCGCCGCGCCGCGGACGACGATCGTCCGAGTCGGAAACGCGAAGTCGATCTTTTCCGCGGAAAACCTTCGCAACACGGCCAGGTTCACGGCCTGATTCAGGTTCGCGAACGTCATGTAGTCAGCTGTCAACACGAAGTAGACCGTCTCGAACACGAGCGCTGACTCGCCGTAGCTCATGAAGTGGGATCGGTCGAACCGCACCTGCTGCTGTGCCTCCACGGCCTCCCGGAGCATGGCGGGAATACGCGCAACGGTCTCCAGCGGCGTGTCGTACGAGACCCCGATTGTCAACACGACGCGCCGCTCCTGCATGCGCTTGAAGTTGCGGATCCGGCTCTTGAGCAGGTCGGTGTTCGAGAAGATGACCTGCTCGCCGTTTACGCTCCGGATGCGCGTCGTCTTGAGGCCGACGTGCTCCACGGTTCCCGACAGCGTGTCGACGGAGATCGAGTCGCCGACGACGAACGGTTTGTCGAGCACGATGGCGAGCGCGGCGAACACGTCGCCGAGCACGTTCTGGACGGCGAGGGCGACCGCGATACCGCCGACACCAAGGCCGGTAACGAGCGCCGTGATATCGACCCCAAGCCGGTTGAGTGCGACCAGCAGGAGAATGGCCCACATGATCGCGCGGGCGACGAAGCTGAACGCGGCGATCGTGGTCCTGCTGGCGACATCCGAATCCGCCTTCCGTTCCGCGTAGTTCTGGAACCAGAAGTTGATGAGGCCATTGCCCCAGATCGCGAACTGGAGGATGAGCGCGATCGTACCGAGGACGTGCCCGACCGCCAGCGCGCGCTTGGGAAGATCGAGGAAGAAGGTCGCGCCGGCGACGGCAGCGGCGAGGATGAAGAAGTAGCGCGTGCGGCGAAGCAGGTCGACGACGGCGTCATCCGCGGTCGTGCTGGTACGCGCGGCGACCTTCGCGAGTCGGCGCGTCAGCAACGTCCGCACGATCAACAGCGTCGTGCCGATCACGACGAAGACGATGCCGGCGACAAGCCACGCCTGGAGCGAATTGTGGTAGAATTGCCATTCCAGGATTTTCGGCGCTTGCATGGTCTTTGTCGGTAAAAATGAGGTGAATGAACTAAAACAGCAGTACCAAGTGGCCAGTGACTCAGTTGTCAGCCATCAGGCATCAGGTCCCACCCGGCACCGTCGGGGAATCACCGCGGCGGAGACCGGAGGAAACGGGACCTGATGCCTGATGACCGATAACCAAGTACTGGCCCACTTGGTACTGCTGTTTCCGAGGTCACGCCTCATTGACGCGTGAACTCCGATCTGGCGCTCAGTCCTCCAAAACGGGCTCGTACTGCTCGATTGGCCGCGGGCGGAGATGGTCGTCCGAATCGAGGACGCGCGCGCAGGTGTTCCAGCGGAGGATCGCCTCGTCGTTGCCGCTCGGACGCATCGCCTCCGCCTTCTCGTACCACTCCATCGCCTCGTGAAACGAGTCGTACGCCATGGACCCGGAGCCCGGCGTCGACTGCCGCCGCTGCACTTTCGCACGACGCTCGCAGATGATCCCCGCGTAGTACGCGCGCTTGTACTCGTCGCGCAGGAGCGGCAGCACCTCACGCGCCCTGCGGAGCGCATCCCCGAGCTCATCGGGGAATTGGTCCGTGATCGACAGCAGCAGCACGATGAGCGCCTGCTGATTATCGGGATCGGCCTCTATGATGTCGCGACAGATGCTCTCGGCCGCCGAGGAGTCGTTCAGCAGGCGATAGCGTTCGGCTTTCTGTAGCGCGGCGGGAACGCCGGATGCCGAGATGCGTTTGAGGGTGAACACGGAACCTCCGGTGAACCGGCCGTGAGTCAGGCGTCCTTCTTTCGCCGCGAAAAAATCTTCACCAGCTTGCCTAACGGGTCGTAGAACTCATCGACCACGCGCTCCTTGAGTGGGATGATCGCGTTGTCGGTGATCGTGATGCTTTCCGGACAGACCTTCGTACAGCACTTCGTGATGTTGCAGTAACCGATGCCGTGCTCGCGCTTCAGGTCGGCGACACGGTCCTCGACGTCCAGCGGATGCATCTCGAGGGCGGCCGCATACACGAGAAAGCGCGGGCCAATGAACTCCTCGTGCTTCTTGTGATCGCGCAGCACGTGACACACGTCCTGGCAGAGGAAGCACTCGATGCACTTCCGGAATTCCTGTACGCGATCGACGTCGGACTGGGCCATCCGCCACGTGCCGTCGGGCGCATCGGGCTTTCGTGGCTTGAACGGCTTGATCTCCTTCTTGACCCGGAAGTTCCATGACACGTCGGTCACGAGATCGCGAATCGGCTTGAACGAGCGCATCGGCTCGACCGTCACCGGCTGGTCGAGCGGAAGCTCCGAGAGCCGCGTCATGCACATGAGCTTCGGCTTCCCGTTGATTTCGGCCGAGCACGAGCCGCATTTGCCTGCCTTGCAGTTCCAGCGAACGGCGAGGTCGTTGGCCTGCTCGGCCTGAATCTGATGAATGGCATCGAGCACGACCATGCCTTCCGACACGGGCGTCTTGTAGTCGACAAGCTCGCCCTTCGTCTCGTCGCCGCGCCAGACACGAAACGTCGCACTTGTGCTCATTTATTTTCCTCGATTACCGCTTTGAGCTCCGCCGGCATTGGCGGAATCGGTATGCGCTCCAGGTGCATCGAGCCGTCTGCTGCTTTGCTGAGCGTGGTGTTGAACGTTCCGAACGTCGGGTCCTTGTCCGGGTAGTCATCGCGGAAGTGCCCGCCGCGACTCTCCTTTCGATCGATGGCCGCGCGAGCGATGGCCTCGGAGATCGTGAGCAGGTTTCGCAGATCGAGCGCGGTGTGCCATCCCGGATTGTACTCGCGGTTCCCGGGTACGGACACGCGCTGCGCCTCCTGCTCCATCGCCAGCACGGCATCCAGCGCCTTCCGCATTTCGGCGTCACGCCTCACGATCCCGACGCCGTCCTGCATGATTCCCTGCAGCTTGTGCTGGATCTGGTAGGGTCCGTCGCCCGAGCCGTTGCCGGAACCGCTGCGTTCGAACGGCGCGAGCGCGAAGCGCGATGCGTCGTCGACGGCGCCGTTGTCGATCGTGACCGCCCCACGTTCCTTCGAGAACTTCGCCGCGTACTCGCCCGCGCGTTTTCCGAACACGAGCAGGTCGGACAACGAGTTTCCGCCAAGGCGGTTGGCGCCGTGCAGTCCCGCCGCGCACTCGCCGGCGGCGAAGAGCCCAGGCACCGTGGACATCTGCGAATCGCCGTCGACGCGAATTCCGCCCATGACGTAATGCGTGGTCGGGCCGACCTCCATGGGCGTCGTCGTGATGTCGATGTCCGCGAGCTGCTTGAACTGGTGATACATGCTCGGGAGCTTTTTCTTGATGTGCTCCGCCGCGTTCGGCAGCCTGGCCTTGATCCACGCGATGTCCAGGTACACGCCGCCGTGCGGGCTGCCGCGGCCTTCGCGCACCTCACGCATGATGCAGCGCGCCACGTGATCGCGCGTGAGCAGCTCGGGCGGGCGACGGGCGTTCTTGTCGCCCTGCGTGTAGCGCCAGCCTTCTTCCTCGTTGTCTGCCGTCTGCGAGCGGTAGTTCTCGGGAATGTCGTCGAACATGAAGCGACGGCCATTCTTGTTCGTGAGAATTCCGCCTTCGCCGCGCACGCCTTCCGTGACGAGGATGCCCTTCACGCTCGGCGGCCACACCATGCCGGTCGGGTGGAACTGCACGAACTCCATGTCCTGCAGCGCGGCGCCGGCGTGATACGCCAGCGATTGGCCGTCGCCCGTGTATTCCCAGCTGTTGCTCGTTATGCTGAACGCACGGCCGATGCCGCCGGTTGCGAGCACGATGGCCTTGGCGCGAAAGACCTTGAAGCGTCCGCGCTCGCGGTCGTAGGCAAAGGCGCCGCTCACCCGGTCGCCGTCCTTGAACAGCGCGACGACCGTGCACTCCATATGCACATCGATGCCGAGGTAGACCGCATGATCCTGAAGTGTCCGGATCATCTCCAGGCCGGTCCTGTCGCCGACGTGCGCGAGGCGCGGATAGCGATGCCCGCCGAAGTTGCGCTGGAGGATGCGGCCATCCGGCGTGCGGTCGAACAGCGCGCCCCACGCTTCGAGCTCGCGCACGCGATCCGGCGCTTCCTTCGCGTGCAGCTCGGCCATGCGCCAGTTGTTGAGGTACTGGCCGCCGCGCATGGTGTCGGCGAAATGGACGCGCCAGTTGTCGCGGTCGTCGACGTTGCCGAGTGACGCGGCCATGCCGCCTTCGGCCATCACCGTGTGGGCTTTGCCGAGGAGCGACTTGCAGACGAGGCCGACTTTCACATTTTCCGCGGCGGCAGCGATGGCGGCGCGCAGCCCGGCGCCGCCGGCGCCGATAACCAGCACGTCGTGATCTATGGTTTCGAGCTCAGACATGCGATTGACTTAGAGAATTCGGAAGTCGCGCCAGACTCCCATGGAGCACAGCCTGATGTAAATGTCGCAGAAGGCGACGGAGAACAAACTCATCCACGCGAACAGCATGTGCCGCCGGTTCAGGGCACTGCAGCCGGCGTACATGCGCTGCCGCACCGGCCGGCCCGCGAGGCGGTCGAGATAGCCGCCGATCACGTGACGAAACGAGTGGCAGCCTAACGTGTAGCTCGACAGCAGCACGACGTTCACGGCGAGGAGGATCGTGCCGACGCCGATGCCAAAGGTCGTCTGGCCCGCGTCGTTCGTGAACCACATCGCCTGCCACACGTCCCATGCGAGCAGGAAGAGGAACAGGATCGCGATGTACAGGAAGTAGCGGTGGATGTTCTGGACGATCAGCGGAAACGAATGCTCGCCGCGATAGGATTTCCGCGGCTCGCCGACGGCGCAGGACGGGGGGTCAGCCCAGAACGCCTTGTAGTAGGCGCCGCGGTAGTAGTAGCAAGTGAACCGAAACAGGCCGGGAAACGGAAGGATCAGGAGCGCGGGCGAGAAGGGAAGCCACCCGGGCCACGCTGCTGGCTTGGGGCCGAACCAGGCATGCGGCGAATCGCCAAACAACTCGGGCGCATAGAACGGCGAGAGGTACGGCCCATAGGTGTAGTGTCCGTTCTGGAATGCTGCCCATGTCGCGTACACGACGAACGCTGACAGGATGAGGAAGACGACCACCGGCTGAACCCACCACGCGTCCCGGCGATACGTCTCGCCGAATCCACGTTGGATCACCGGCAGCTGTGCGTGCGCCATCAGGGCTCTCCGTTCGGCAGTCGATACTCGGCGGCCGCACCGCCGACGCGCGCGGCACCCTGCCGCGCGTTCCGCGGATATTAAGCGGGCGACTGGCGACTGGCGACTGGTGACTGCCGGGGCCCGGCACCGGCGGCGGTTACGCCATCGCCGCCACTCTTCTCGCCGCCCACTTCACCATTTCGTCGCACGCGTCGCAGTTGCCGCACTCCCAGTCCGGAGCGACGTCCTCACCGAAGTACTCGAGGATGTAACGAGTGCGACACTGGGCGGTCTGACAGAACGCGATGATCGACCGCAGCTTCGACTGATCGCGCGCGCGCCGCTCCTCGTAGTCCATGAGATCGGCGCTCAAGTCGCAGGCGACGAGGTTGTTCCGCATGCGCTCCCACCGGCCGCCGCGATGCTCGCGCACGAGGCCATGCCGCTTGAGCAAAACCATCACGATTCTCGCCTTGCGGTGCGGGACGCCCGACTTGTTCGCCAGGTCGTCCACGTGGACCGGCGTGTTCAGCGGCACCGACTCGAGCACCAACGCCACCCGCGCCGCTTCCTCCACTTCCGGATATTTGCCGCCCAGGAAGTACGACTGAATCCGGCGATCCTCGACGCGATACAGCACCGTGCACACTGCCGGGAGTCCGTCACGACCCGCGCGACCGGCTTCCTGGTAATACGACTCGACCGATCCGGGGAAGTGGTAGTGCACCACGAAGCGCAGATCCTGCTTGTCGATGCCTAACCCGAACGCGTTGGTGGCGACCATCGCCTTGAGCTCGCCGGCCATGAAGCGGTCCTGCGTCTGGCGCCGATCGGCTGCCGGCATCTTTCCGTGGTAGAGGCCCACGCGAAAGTTCTGGCGCAGTTCGTCGTACAGCCGCTCCGCCTCGCGGATGGTCGCGAGATACACGACGCCCGATCCGGCGGTCTCGCGGAGAATCCGATCGAGCGCCTCATCCTTCACCGCGTTGTTCACGGCGCGCACGACCTCGAACCGTAGGTTCGGTCGCGCGAAGCCGGTGACCGTGACGTAAGGGTTCCGCATGGCGAGCTGCCTAACGATGTCGTCGCGCACCTCGGATGTTGCGGTGGCGGTGAGCGCCAGTACCGGTGGACGCCCCAGCCGAGTGGCGATCGAGCCCAGCGTCAGGAAATCCGGACGGAAGTCGTGGCCCCATTGGCTGACGCAGTGCGCCTCGTCGACGACGAACAAGCTCACTTTCCGCGCGAGGAGCCGCTCGAAGAAGTCACGATCCTTGAACCGCTCCGGCGTGACGTACAGAATCGAGCCTTCGCCTTCTTCGATCTGTCGGTGCGTCTCGCGTGTAGCAGGCCCTGACAGATGCGAATGCACGGCGAGCGCGTCGACGCCCACCGCGGTCAGCTTGTCCTGCTGGTCCTTCATCAGCGCGATTAGCGGACTTACCACGACAGTAAGTCCGGGTAACATCAGCGCGGGGAGCTGGTAGATGAGCGACTTCCCGCTTCCAGTCGGCATAACGACGACCGCATCACGCCCGTCGAGCAGCGCCTGCATCGCCTCCCATTGGCCTGGCTGGAACTCCACGTGCCCGAAACGCTGCGTGAGTATATCACGCGCGCGTCGGGCAGACGCGTGCTCGTGAGCATGCTTCGCCATGACGTCAGGCCGGAGGCACTTTTCGTTCCGCGATTTTGCGCGCTCGGCCTTATGCGCAGAGCGCGCCCAACTGGCTCCCGGTTTGCACTGGCAGCACGATGTCGAGTGACGTTCTGGCTGCCGTGTCGGGAGGAAGGAATGGCGGAAATCAAAGTCGAGGCGAAGCGAGGCGGGCTTGGTTGGCTCTGGGCGATCATCATTCTCGCAGTGATCGTGGCGGGCGTCTGGTACTTCATGTATGGCCCCCGCTCGGTGCCGGCGACCGCGGCGCCAGCGGATTCGGTCCGGACGTCACTGCTGGTGCCGGCTACTAGGATGGCGGAGGGCCCGACCAATGGCTGACCGCGGATCGAAGAAGTCCAGGCGCGGGATGCGCGATGAGGCGGGCGTTGGGCCCAACCCCAACGACGCTCGCCGGCTCGTCCCGATGAAGGACCTACACAACTACAAGGTCGTCGACGGCGAACCGGACATCCGCGGGTGGAACGTGTTCACGGCGACCGGCCGCGAGCTCGGAGAGATCGAGGATCTGCTTGTCGACACCGACATAGGCGAAGTCGTCATGATCGACATCGACCTGAAGCGCGACGATCGCCACACGCTCGCGCCGATCAAGGCCGCATGGATCGACCGCGAAACGCACAGAGTCGTGCTCAACACGTCGATGTTCGACGTGGACGGTGAGACGCGATCGGGCGTCGTCGCCGATCGTTCCGTTCGGTACGGCCCGTCGCACGAGAAGATGGTCGTCGAAGAAGTCGTGCGGCGCCGAGTCGTGGATCCCGCCGACCTGTCTCCGGCCGAGACCGAGCGGCTCCGACAGCAGTCCGGAGATATCACCACAGACGCTCGCGATACGTTGGTCAACCCGCCACCCACCGAAGAACGTCGGTAGCCGCAATCGATCGCGAAACACGACACGCCTGGCGACGCGCCACCATTTTGACCGTCGCCGGGCTGCTCCTCAGCACCGGCGTTGGCGCGGTGTACGCGCTCGGGGTCGAGGCCAGCGGAGACTGGCGCACCGGCCTGCCGTGGGAGCGCGCGCTGATGCTCTCGATCGATCGCACCATGCCTGCCGCGTTCGACTGGCTGATGCTCAGCCTTCCGTGGCTTGGCACCAATCTCACACTGCTGCCGATCATTGGACTCGTTTCGCTCTGGCTCTGGCGAACAAAAGGCAGAGGCGACCTCGCGCTTCACCTCGTCGTCGTCTCGCTAGGCAGCCTCATCATGAACGCCGTTCTCAAGGACGCATTCGGGCGGCCGCGTCCCGACCTCTGGCAGCATCGCGGTCAGTACGCGTGGTCGTCGTATCCGAGCGGCCATGCAATCGTGTGCACGTCCGTCTTCTTCACGGTCGCGCTGATGCTCTTCCGCGAGCGCCACTGGCGGTGGCCCTTTGCGGTCGCGGCGATCCTGATGATGGTGATCCTGTGCTCCCGGTTGTACCTCGGCGTGCACTGGCCCACCGATGTGGCCGGCGGTTGCCTGATCGGGTTGGTTTGGCTGGCAGCGACGGAGTATGCGTTCGCGCGGATACCCCGTCGCTCCAGCCAACCGCTCACGCCGCATCGAACCCGGCAGCCTTTCGCGGCACTACAGGACTGAGGGCATCGGTCGGCTTCGCGACCGGGAACGCACCGCTGATCTTCGCCGCGCCGCGACGCATCAGCGAGGAGATCAGCATGAATGCCTCGGTCCACGCACTTCTGAGCTCCGGCGTGAACTTGTCGCCCAGCCCTTCCTCGAGCGTACCGATGAGCGCGGCCCCGACCTTTCCGTAATGGTCGTCCTGAACGCCATACGTCGAGTGGCGTTCACCCAGCTTCTTGAGCACCGGAACGAGCTTGTCCGGCACGTCGAGCCAGTGTACCACGAGATCGAGCATGGTCACGAGCTTGTGGATTTGCTCATCCAGACTCACGGCCGAAAACATCGGACGCAGACCCGGGTCGATCTCGAACAGGCGGCGGTAGAAGATGGCGCCCACGAGGGCGCCGTTGGGAGCGAGTGACTTCCAGCTCTCGGTGACTAGCTGTCTTCGTTGGGGAATCATGGTGCCCCATCTCTATGGTTTCAGGCATCGGCGATGTCCGCGCTGCGTGCGTCGAATCCGTGAACGACGTCCGCGCTGCGGAGGACTTGCTCGGCGAGGCTGGCCGTGCCGTATTACAGCCTCTCGAGTGATTGCCAGTATAGCCCGCACGATCACTTCGAAATCACCTCGACAACTCGTTGCGACTAAACACGTTAGGCGGTATCCGCGTCATAGCGGACGGAAGGTTGGTGACCGGTGCGGCGGCCCAACCCCGACGACTCGCCGTCCTCGCCCTGCTGGCACGCGCCGGTCGTCCCGGAATCACGCGCGAAAAAATCCTCGCGCTGCTCTGGCCGGACGAGCCGGAAGAGCGAGCGCGGCGCTCCCTGAACCAGGCCGTCTACTCACTCCGTCGCGACCTGGGCGACGAGGATGCGCTGCTTGGCGCCAAGGACTTACGGCTAAACCTCGATCGGATCGAAGTCGACACCATCGAGTTCGATGACGCCATCAAGGAGAACGACGTCGAGCGCGCAATCCGGCTGTACGACGGCCCGTTTCTCGACGGTCTCTTCGTGGCGCGGGCGGCGGAGTTCGAGCGGTGGGTGGAGGCAGAGCGCGCGGCGCTGGCGCTGGATTACGCGCGGGCGCTCGAGCGCGCGGCGACTGGTGCTGGCGAGCGGGGTGACCACCAGGCCGCCGTCGCGCTATGGCGAAAGCTTGCCGCCACCGATCCGCTGAATGGGCGCGTCACGCTATCGGTCATGACCGCGCTCGTTGCGGCGGGTGATGTGAACGCGGCGCTGCAGCACGCTCGCCTGCACGAGGCGTTACTCGACCAGGAGTTGGGACTGCCGCCGGATCGTGACATCGCCGCGTTTGCCCGTGAGCTTCGCGCGCGACCCACGGGCGTTTGCCCGTGAGCTTCGCGCGCGACCCACGCTTGGCGTCGACCTGAGTCAGCCTCCGGTCGTTCCCGACGAACCCTCCGTCGCTGGCGTAGTGCCCGTGGCACCTCTCGCGTTCGACGATGCCGTCGCCTCGGATGACGAGGCGCCCGTCGCGCCGGCTTCCAGGACGCAGCGGCACCGGCGGCGGTGGATGCCCTACGCGTCGAGCGCTGCCGTCGCGATCGTCACGCTCGCGGCGTATCTGCTCTCGCGTGCCGGATCAAGCTCCCGGTTTTCGGGCGGCGGGCCCGTCGTCGCCGTGGGCTCGATCAACGACTACGCGTCGGCAGACTCCACCGGGATTGGTCGGGCGTTGCGAGACATGCTCGCCACCAACCTCGCTCGGTCACCGGCCCTGACTGTCGTGAGCGGTTCCCGGTTGCTGGAAGTCGAGCGACAGATGAACGGCGGTGGCGTGTCGGCGCCCGGCGCGATCGTCCCCGTCGCGCGCCAGGCCGGCGCGACGGCGCTCGTCGATGGCTCGCTCTACAAGATGGCAGCCGACACGCTGCGCCTCGATCTGCGCATAACGAGTCTGCGGAATGGGACCGTGCTACGAGCCTATACGGTCACCGGAAGAGACCCCTTCGACCTTGCCGACAGCGCCACGGGGCGACTCGCCGAGTACCTCGGGTCAACGGCACCGCGAGGCACGGTTGCCGATGCGACGACACGCTCGGTGAACGCATATCGCCTGTACGAAGAGGGCCTTCGGTCCTACTACCTCGGCGATATGGCGTCGGCGGAGCGCATGTTCGACGCCGCGTTGTCGCAGGACTCCGCGTTCGCCATGGCCGCGTACTACTTCGCGCTTACGTCGCGTACGACCCGCGCCGAATTCGTTCGTCGGCTGCGTCGGGCGGTTTCGCTTGCCGGCCGCGCGAGCGATCGCGAGCGATTGATCATTCAGGGAGGGTGGGCAGAGCGAAATAATCTCCTGTCCCTTCGGCCGATCGCTGAAACGCTCGCGACTCGATACCCGACGGAGGTGGAGGGCCACTACTACCTTGGTCGCGCGCTGGTGAATGGCGGATCGTTCATCGAGGCGATCGCGCCGCTTCGTCGCGTCGAGGTCATGGATTCCTTGAGTCTCCGCGGCACGACCGGCCGATGCGCCGCCTGCGAGTCGCTGCAACAGCAAGTCGTAGCGTATATGCTGGCCGATTCGATGGCTGCGGCCGAACGGGTCGCGCGTCGCTGGATCTCGGCTCGGCCTAACGACTGGGTCGCCAGACTCGTCCTCGGCCGCATCCTGACGGTCGTCAGTCGTGACGACGAAGCTACCGCGGCATTCCGCGTTTCCGATTCGCTCGATGTGCTGGGCAGGGTGTGGGAGCCGATGGTGTCGTTGTGGACCCGCGACGGTGATTTCGCGCGCGCGGACGATCGCCTGCGACGCGAGATCGCCAATGGGCCAGGGGACGGGGACGCGGGGGCGGTGAACGTGAACGAAGCCCGCTGGTTTCTCGCGATCAGCTTGCGGTACCAGGGCCGGCTGGAGGAAGCGTTAGGCGAGACGAAGGCGTTCCGCCGAGGTGGGGCTGGAGGAGAGCACATCCCGACCGGCGCGGCGGAGTTGGCGGCGTTGCAGGAAGCGCAGGTACTCCGTGAGCTTGGGCGCTACCGCGAGTCGGCCGCGCTGTTCGACTCCATCTCGCGCTTCACCGTCGCCGGGGCCGACTCGGCCGCGATCCAATCCGGCCGGGTGTGGTCGCTCACGCACGAAGCGGGCGCGCTGGCGGCCGGCGGAGACACCGCGGGTCTCGATGCGCTCGCCGACACGATCGAGGTGTACGGCAGCGGGAGCAATCTCGCCCGCGACAGTCGAATTCATCACCACGTGCGAGGTCTTCTCCTCGCTGCCCGTGGTGCCGATTCCCTGGCGGTGACGGAATTTCAGCGAGCGGTTTTCTCTGTGACCGCCGGGTACACGCGCACGAACGTGGAGATGGCAAAGTCGCTCCTCCGCCTCGGGCGGTACGCGGAGGCGGTCTCGATCCTGGAACCAGCGACGCGGGGTTCGCTCGAAGCATCCAATCTGTACGTGACCTATCCCGAAATCCGCCTCCTTCTCGCCCAGGCGTACGCGGGGGCGGGCGAACGTGCTCGGGCGGAGCGAGAGCTGGACTGGGTGCGTCGCGCCTGGGTCAGGGCGGATCCGTTGCTGAGGCCCCAGCTCGATCTTGCGGCACGAACGGTCGAGACCACCGGGAGGCAGCGCGCTCGGCGTTAGGTCGGTCGATTGGCGCAAAACAGCATCAAACGCGTTCACCCGCACGCAAAAGCCGCCGAGGTCACGGTACTCGGCGGCTTTGTTGTGTTGCGATGTTCGATCTATGTATTTCAGCGACGTCCCGATTCGAGCGTGCGATCGGAGGCGCGTTATCCAGGGAACCCGTCGAGTGACACTGGCCGGGTCATCAGGCCGCTGCGGAAAGGAGCTGGGCAGCGCGGTCGAGAGCGACCGCAACTACCTCGCGCTCCTCATCGTCGACGACGGCGTCGGCGATTGCGCGGCGTACCGCCTCCAGCGAGGCGTATTCTCCACAGATCCATTCCTCCAGTCCCTCCGGGGCGCGGCCGGCGATGTCGTTCTGCAGTCGTCCCAGCTCCAGGGCCAACGTGGCGACCGCTTGAGCAGGTTCACTGTTAGTCGCTACTCGGTTTCGCGCGTTCGAGAGTATTCCGGCCACCGTCTGGCTTCGGTTCGACGCCGGTCGGAAGTGCGCGGGGACCAAGGGCGCCGACGTGGTGGCGCTCGTTGTAGTCGGAGCTTTGGGCTGCGCGACGGCCGGGAACTCTTCCGTCGCGCCGACGACCGTGCCGGCGCCGAACAGGAACGCCGCCACCGCTCGGCTGCGCCGTCGCCCTTTGCTGACGTTTGGGTCGCCACGCTTCAGGAGCTCTGCGTTCAGCGCCTTGTTGAGCGCTTCGAGATAGACGTGAGGTGCCATGGTGGATTTCTAGTTCGATCCGCGTCAGCCGCGGCGTTATGCTCGTTTTCGTTCTGGTGTTTCGGTGACCCTTTGCCAATCGGCGTTTTCGTGCGCCGGTTGTTGGAAGAACGATAGGGAGGACCTATCACCTGAAAATCACGCGGCGTCGGAACCCTTATCGGCTGCGCATAAAACTCTATGATGGAATGCGTTGCGATCTGCTTAGACCGGACATGGGTGCGGTCACCCGACCTGCAACGCGTCGAAATCCGCCCTCAGGTGATCGTGTAGATTCCGGCCATGGGCTCGCGACCGCAGTATGACGCGTTCGTCATCACCGCTCCCGGTCTCGAGCGGCTCGTCGTCGACGAGCTGAAGGCGCTCGGGTGCGACAACGCCCGCGCGGTCGAAGGAGGCGTGACGTTCACCGCCTCGCGCCGGGCGCTTTATGAGGCCAACCTGCATCTCCGCACGGCGAGTCGCGTGGTGGTTCGCGCGGCCGAATTTGGCGCGAAGGCGTTTCACGAGCTCGAACGTCGGTCAGGCAAGGTGGCTTGGGAGTCGTTCATTTCGCCGAGCCTCCCTGTCTCGCTCCGCGTCACGTGTCGGAAGTCTCGGCTCTACCATTCGGATGCCGTAGCGGAGCGACTCGCGGGTGCGATCATGTCGCGCGTGACTGGCGGGCGCCTGGCGCCAGAGGAAAGCGACGCCGCCAGCCAGCTGATCCTCGTCAGGCTGCTTCACGACCGATGTACGATCAGCGTCGACAGCTCCGGCCCGCTGCTCCACCTGCGCGGATACCGTCAGGCCCTGGCGAAGGCCCCCATGCGCGAGACGCTCGCGGCCGCGGCGCTCCTCGCGACGGGATGGCGAGGCGACACCCCGCTCATTGATCCCATGTGCGGATCGGGCACCATACCTATAGAAGGGGCACTGATTGCACGCCGCATAGCGCCCGGCCTCGGCCGACAGTTCGCGTTCGAGAGCTGGCCGGACTTCGATTCGCGCTTGTGGGGTGAGGTCGTTGCAGCCGCGAAAGCTCGGATGATCGCTCGCGCACCGGCGCCGATCACGGGCTCGGATCGCGATGCGGGCGCGATCCAGGCCGCGGTCTCGAATGCCGACCGGGCGGGGGTTCTGGGTGACGTCGAGCTCTCAGAGCGGCCGATTTCCTCGATGCAGCCGTCTGCGATGCCGGGGTGGGTTGTCTCCAACCCGCCGTACGGTGTCCGCGTGGGCGAGCGCGATCGCCTGCGGAATCTGTACGCTCAGCTCGGCAACGTCCTTCGCGCGAAGTGTCCCGGCTGGCGGTTCGCGCTCTTGTCTGCCGATCCGCAGCTCGAACGTCAGCTTCGGTTTCGGCTCGAGCCGATTCTCCGGACATCGAACGGAGGGATCGACGTCAGGTTGGTCGCCGGCGAGGTAGCGGCCGGACCGGATGACGGTCCCGCTCTAGACGCGACGGACACATCGGCGGCTCAGCGGTATCCATCTTGAAGAGGGCGGGGTGAGCACCGCGGGAAGGAACGAACAGTTCCTTCCCGCCCAACCCCATCTGAACAGACGGAGTTCCCGTGGCCGGCGACCGCGACCCGCAAGTCGACCGTGACCTTCCTGGGCGCACTGACAGCGCGTCCACATCAGAAGCCAGCCCGCGTCGCTCCCGTCGTGCATCGAGCAACGGTGGTGGACGGGCTGAGCGAGGCTCAGCCTCCGGCGCCCCGCTCGCCGACGAGCCATCCGGCATCTCCAGGGCGGACCTGAACGAGTTGCTGGCGGGTCTTCGCGACCTGCGCAGTGGCGACTTCGCAGTCCGATTGCCGAGATCCCGTGATCCGCTGATGGCCGAAATCGTATCGGCGTTCAACGACGTCGCGTCGAGAAACGAGCGAATGGCGAAGGAGCTGGGTCGCGTCAGCGACATCGTCGGCCGCAAGGGCGACATGACCGCCCGCGTTTCGCTCGAGGGCATGACTGGCGGCTGGGCCGACAGCGCCGGCGCGCTCAACTCGCTCGTGACGGACCTCGTGGCGCCGACCAGCGAGGTTGCGCGCGTGATCAAGGCCGTCGCCAACGGCGACCTCTCGCAGAAGATGGTGCTGGAGATCGACGGCAAGTCGGTGCAGGGCGAGTTCCTGCGCATTGGCACCACCGTGAACACGATGGTGGATCAGCTCAACGCCTTCGCGTCCGAGGTGACACGCGTCGCGAAGGAAGTGGGAACGGAAGGCAAGCTCGGTGGTCAGGCGCAGGTGCCGGGCGTCGCGGGTGCGTGGAAGGACCTCACCGACAACGTGAACTACATGGCGTCGAACCTGACGAACCAGGTTCGCAATATCGCCGATGTCACTACAGCGGTCGCGAAGGGCGACCTCTCCCGCAAGATCACCGTCGATGTCCGGGGTGAGCTGCTCGAGCTCAAGAACACTGTCAACACGATGGTGGATCAGCTCAACGGGTTCGCGTCGGAAGTAACGCGCGTCGCGCGAGAGGTCGGAACTGAAGGAAAGCTTGGCGGCCAGGCGAGCGTGCCGGGTGTCGCTGGCACCTGGAAGGATCTGACGGATTCCGTGAACGGCATGGCGGGTAACCTCACCGTCCAGCTGCGCGACGTGTCAGGCGTCGCGACCGCCATCGCGAGCGGCGACCTAACGAGGAAGATCACGGTCGAAGCGCAGGGCGAGATCCTGCAGATCAAGGACGTCATCAACAAGATGGTAGACTCGCTCTCGATCTTCGCCGGCGAGGTCACGCGCGTGGCTCGTGAGGTCGGCGCGGAAGGTCAACTGGGCGGGCAGGCGAACGTGCCGGGCGTCGCCGGAACGTGGAAGGATCTGACCGACAACGTGAACTTCATGGCGTCGAGCCTCACGACACAGGTTCGCAACATCGCCGACGTGACGACGGCTGTCGCGAAGGGTGATCTGTCGAAGAAGATCACGGTGGACGTGAAGGGCGAAGTGCTAGACCTGAAGACGACCATCAACGTGATGGTCGATCAGCTGTCGGGCTTTGCCGCCGAGGTTACGCGAGTCGCGAAGGAAGTGGGATCCGAAGGGCGACTCGGCGGCCAGGCGAATGTGCCGGGCGTTGCCGGTACCTGGAAGGACCTCACCGACAACGTGAACGTGCTCGCCGGCAACCTGACTACACAGGTACGCAACATCGCGCAGGTCACGACCGCCGTCGCGCGCGGCGACCTGTCGCAGAAGATCACGGTCGACGTCCGCGGCGAGATCCTCGAGCTCAAGAACACCGTCAATACGATGGTGGACCAGCTCAACTCCTTCGCCGACGAGGTTACTCGCGTTGCGCGTGAAGTCGGCAGCGAAGGCCGACTCGGTGGTCAGGCGAAGGTGCCGGGCGCGGCAGGCGTGTGGCGTGACCTCACCGACAACGTGAACGGAATGGCGTCGAACCTGACGAACCAGGTTCGTAACATCGCTGACGTCACTACGGCAGTCGCGAAGGGCGACCTCTCCCGCAAGATCACGGTGGATGCGCGAGGCGAGATCCTCGAGCTCAAGAGCACCGTGAACACGATGGTCGATCAGCTGAACGCGTTCGCGGACGAAGTGACGCGTGTCGCGAAGGAAGTCGGTACGGAAGGCAAGCTCGGTGGGCAAGCGGAAGTGCCGGGCGTTGCGGGGACGTGGAAGGACCTCACCGACTCAGTGAACCTGCTCGCGAACAACCTCACGGTGCAGGTGCGGTCGATCGCCGACGTCGCCACGGCCGTGACGCGCGGTGACCTGAGCCGACAGATCACCGTGCAGGCGCAGGGCGAGCTGGATGAGCTGAAGAAGAACATCAACCAGATGATCGCGAACCTCAAGAACACGACCGAGGCGAACGCGGAGCAGGACTGGTTGAAGACGAACCTCGCGAAGTTCTCGCGGATGATGCAGGGCCAGAAGGATCTCGATACGGTCGCGCGCCTCATCATGAGCGAGCTCACGCCGCTCGTGCAGGCCCGGCAGGGCGCGTTCTTCATCATGCAGCAGGAGAACGGCAACGGCGGCGCCCTGCGTCTCATTGCGAGCTACGCATACAAGGAGCGCAAGCACCTCAACAACGTCTGGCACCTGGGCGAAGGACTCGTTGGGCAGGCGGCGATCGAGAAGAAGCCCATCCTCCTGACGAACGTTCCGTCGGATTACATCCAGATCACGTCGGGGCTCGGCGAGGCTCCGCCGAAGAACATCATCGTCCTTCCGATTCTGTTCGAGGGTGATGTGAAGGCGGTAGTGGAGCTCGCGAGCTTCCTGCCGTTCAGCCAGATCCATCAGACGTTCCTCGACCAGCTGCAGGAATCGATCGGCGTCGTGCTCAACATGATCGCCGCGAACATGCGCACCGAGGAGCTGCTGGAGCAGTCGCAGAAGCTCACGCAGGAGCTGCAGAGCCAATCCGAGGAGCTCAAGCGCCAGCAGGAAGAGCTGCGGCGATCCAACTCGGAGCTCGAGCAGCAGGCGCACACGCTCAAGCAGTCCGAGGAGATGCTCAAGGACCAGCAGGAGGAGCTGCAACAGGTCAACGAGGAGCTGGAGGAGAAGGCGAGTCTCCTCGCCGAGCAGAACAAGAAGGTCGAGCAGAAGAACGCGGAGGTCGAGTCCGCGCGCGTCGCCCTGGAGGAGAAGGCCGAGCAGCTGTCGGTCTCGTCGAAGTACAAGAGCGAGTTCCTGGCGAACATGTCGCATGAGCTGCGCACGCCGCTCAACTCGCTGCTCATCCTCGCGCGGCTGATGTCGGAGAACAAGGACGGCAATCTCACGCCGAAGCAGATCGAGTACGCGAACACGATCCTGACGTCGGGCACCGATCTCTTGACCCTCATCAACGACGTCCTCGACCTGTCCAAGGTCGAGGCGGGGAAGATGGAGGTGAACCCGACAGAAGTGGCGGTGACCGACGTTCGCGACCAGATCGACAAGGGCTTCCGGCCGGTCGCGGATCAGAAGCAGCTCGGGTTCACGGTCGAGGTTCAGCCCGGAACGCCGGCCCGCATCGTCACCGACGGGCAGCGACTGCATCAGGTGCTCAAGAATCTCCTGTCCAATGCGTTCAAGTTCACGCATGAGGGGCACGTGAGCCTGACGATTCGCGCGGCGGAGCGTGGCCGGCGGTTCGCGAACCCGTCGCTCGACAACGCGAACTCGGTGATCGCGTTCGCGGTGAACGATACAGGGATCGGCATCGCGAAGGACAAGCAGCGGCTGATTTTCGAGTCGTTCCAGCAGGCCGACGGGGCGACCAGCCGCAAGTATGGCGGCACGGGGCTCGGCCTGTCGATCAGCCGCGAGATCGCGCGGTTGTTAGGCGGCGAGATCCGCGTGGAGAGCACGCCAGGGGTTGGCAGTACGTTCACGCTGTTCCTGCCCGATACGTTTGTCGATACGTCAGGTGGCGGGACGGCCGTTGGTCGGGAATCGGCAATGGGGAATCGGGAATCGGGGAAACTGCGCCCGTTGCCGCGCGCCAGGCGTGAGCCGCGCCAGCCGCGGACTGCGGCCGCAGCCTCCCCCGAGCCTAACGCTACGGCCGATGCCGCTCGTGTAGCTGGCGGAGCCGGAACGGGTCTGGTCGAGGACACGCGAGTCGAATCGCGAGGCGATCCCGACGTCGGGACCGCTGATCCAACCGATTCCCGATCCCCGATTCCCGATTCCCGACCGCCGGATGATCGCGACGCCATCCAGCCCACCGACCGGGTGGTGCTGATTGTCGAGAACGATCTCAACTTCGCGCGAGTGCTCCTGGAGATGGCGCGTGAA
>Ga0070681_10000298_pt1 | contig 40235 bp, 42 predicted proteins | sample KBSC83BmetaG_FD_65650 | JGI IMG/M metagenome (GOLD analysis project Ga0070681, IMG submission 65650) | Corn rhizosphere microbial communities from Kellogg Biological Station, Michigan, USA - KBS C8-3B metaG | ecosystem: Host-associated > Plants > Roots > Rhizosphere | place: USA: Michigan...
GTCATCAAGGCAATGGGGCCAAAGGTAATGACGAGTTTTGCACTCGCCTTCCATGGACTGAAAAACCACATTAAAATAACTCCTAAAGGAAAAATAATAATGAGCAAAACAACCAAGAGCCAAGATGGCAAAATAAAGCGCTTATTCGTGGGTTTGGATATCGCGGGATCATCCATGCATACAGTATAACATCCGTGGATGGAGACGGAGGTTGGTTATTTAAACTCAAAACAAAACCGTCGAACCATAGATTCGACGGTCATAAGACTAAAGCCTCCGTCAGTTCTTTCTGCCAATGCACGACAAAGGTTCCGAAGTCGGCGTCGCCATAATCAACGAAGATATACCCTCGTTTGCCCCTCAAAAAATTATCAGGAAAAAAGGAATGGGGCTCAATCGTGTAGACGTTGTTCCCTGTGGCTTTTGCCATTTTCCCAATAAGCTCTCCGCCTTCTTTAACGGATACTTCTTCTCCATCAATACGCTTCTGGACATTCATCAAGCCGAAGCTCAAAAGTGTCGGCGCAAGGAAAGGAGCCTTACAAACTCGCCACGATTTCCACTCGTTACGATTTTGGGCTAATCCTTTTTTAAAGAAAAACGAGAGGAGTGCCCAGGAAGATTTCCCTTTAAGAAAACTCTTCACAAGTCCCCACTTAGGAAGTTTTGGAAATTTGAATGCATAGCGCCCCACGAGGAACACTATGCGAGAGCTGCCATATTTTGCTCGCAACATTAATGCCTCCTCGAAAGATTTAATAACTTGGCTATTTATATCATAAATCTCTTTATAAGTAAAGAGTTAAGAGGAGGGACTATGTAGAGGTTCTCGAATTTCTATATAGCGAACTATATAGTTCGACTCTATAGATGTGGAGACGGAGGGAATCTCACTGCTCGCCGCCTACGGCGGCTTCGCTTAGGGAACCCTCGGTTCCCTATTGTCGCCCTTCGGGCGACCCTCCGACACGGGGAACCGACCGCGGTTCCCCGACCCCTTCCGCTCGTTCGATTTCCTGCCGAGCTTAACGAATCAGCAAAGAATACATAAAAGAGAGTATCTCGGAGCCGCGAAGGCGGCGAGAGTAAGGGCGATTTCAGCAGAAATCGACCCGGCTCTCTTTTATGCATTCTTTGCTGATTTGTGGAGACGGAGGGAATCGAACCCTCGTCTAGCGAGCGCACATTCGGATCGTCTACGGGCGTAGTCTAACGAAGTTAGGCAAAGCGATCCTAAGTTTTCGCGTGCCGCATAGGATCATCCGCGGAACGCTACGCCTCCTTATATAAGACCGGTATCAGCGTAAGAGGCCCACGCTGACCGATCCCGACTACGCTACTGCGAAAGCAGGAAGGCGAGTCGGAGCTGCAACGGAATCGTTGGCAGTTTTAAGTGATGCGCTGTAACGCACGCGCGCTCGGCCCGCAAACCCGAGGGCGATCGCTATCGAAGCCAATGCGTCCCCAATATTTGCCTCGCTATTATACGGAAAAATCGCGGGAAAATCAACCGACATGCTATACTGAAAGCAAGAACGTTTACGAAAGGTCGAAAGAACAGCGCGTTTACTCTTTAATATATTCCATGGACGCTCATCACATGCAGGGCAAAACCTGCACCTGCGAACACCACCAGATGATCCCGGCCCTCATCGTGCTCTTCGGCTTGGACTTTTTCCTCGCAGCGCTCGGCATTTTCACCTGGGGCTTCGTTGCTCTCACGTGGCCGCTCCTCGTGATCTTCGCGGGACTCGTGAAGATGAACGAAATGCGGTGCAATTGCTATAAGTAACTTGCGGCGCGGTTCGCACAAGCCAGTGCGGCTCGTATAAAAATTCCCGCGTGAGGCGGGAGTTTTTATTTAGCGCACGCTCTGTTATTTCGTTTCAATCACCTTCTGCACATTCGCGCGGCGCAAGAGTTCGCTCTGCAGCCATTCACCAAGATCTTTATCAACCGCCGGCAGCATTCCCTCGCTTTCGTCACCGCTCCCTTTTTCGTCGTCATGTCCGGCGGTAAGGATCACGACCCGCGAGAGCCCGAACATCTGGAACGAAAGATCGCGCTCGATATCCACGTCTTGAATCTGCCGGTACGGGATCGCAACCTCCTCTTTATTTAAAATGCCCCGCTTGATCTTCAATGAATCTTCGCCAAGCGAGAATTTGTAATTAATATAGATGAGCCATGAAACCAAAAACGTGCCGACGAATGTGATGGCGAATAGAAGCGCCGATGCCTCCATGCCGATTGCCGCATATTTCGTGAGGTTCACATTAACGCCCGGAACATTCGCAAACCACCCATCGACACCTCCCACGAATAAAATAATCGTTAGCAAAAGGAACACTCCCGCCGTATGTACTCTCGACAGGATGAATATCCAAAGCGTTTTCGCACCGAGGGTTTTATACTGTTCGTCTTGCATCGATTTCATTATATCGTACAATAGTAACAAGGAATATAGCAGGTTCTAATCCGTACTCCCATTCTTAAACCGAGAATCAACAACCAAATAACGGCGCCCGAAGTTCGGGTGATCGGCGCAAACGGGGAAAACCTCGGCGTTTTGCCGCGCGCGGAAGCACTGAAGCTCGCAAGCATCGAAAGCGGCCTCGACCTCATTGAGATTTCACCGAACGCGAAACCGCCCGTTGCGCGCGTGATGAGCTACGACAAATTCCGCTATGAAGAAGAAAAACGGGAAAAGAAAGAGCGCATGGCGCAAAAGAGCCTCGGCATGAAGCAGGTGCAGATCAGCGCCCGCGCCGCGCAAAACGACCTCATGATAAAAATCCGCCAGCTCGAAAAATTCTTTGCCGAAGGGCACACGGTTGAAGTGAACCTCCGCCTCCGCGGCCGCGAAAAGGGCAACCGCGATTGGGCCATGCAGAAACTCAATGAATTTCTGGCGATGATACCCGTGGAGTATCGGAAGCTCTCCGAACCGAAATTCAGCGGTTCGGGTCCGGCAATCCAGATCGCAAAAAAATAGGCAAAGAAAAACGGCACGAATTGGATCGTGTCGTTCTTTTATTGCTCAGTGGACTTTGCCCCGCTCGTCATTCCGTCGCCGGAAAAAACAAACGCCAGAAGGCTTTGGTCCGCGGCGCTGCGGATAGTTGGCTATCGCAGTCCCATGGATGTTATGTTCATCGGCATTGCTGCCGACTCGGCATTCCACTGAGGCCTTGCCAATTTCAGTATAGCACATTTGCATTATTCGAATGCTTATAGTACACTTTTCTCTATTGAGTCAACCTAATCATCTATCCCCATGTCTGGTTCCAAGAGCCTCTCAAAGCGCATCAGAATAACGAAAAACGGCAAGATCGTCCGCCGCCCCATGGCCGTCGACCACTTCCGCACGCGTTCGAGCGCAAAATCCATCCGCAACAAGCGCAAGACGCTCACCTTGAACTACCCGATGAAAAAACTCTTGAACTACTAAGCCATGCCTCGCGTAAAACGTGGAACCATCGCAAATAAGCGCCGCGCGAAAGTCCTGAAATACACAAAGGGCTACCGCTGGGGACGCAAATCGAAAGAGCGCACCGCAAAAGAAGCCTTGCTCCACGCATGGACGCATGCGTTCCGCGGACGCAAGGAAAAGAAGCGCGTCTACCGTCAACTCTGGAACGTGAAGATCAATGCAGCGGTTCGCGAGCACGGCCTGAGCTACAGCAAATTCATTTCCGGACTCAAGAAAAAGAGCATCGAGCTCGACCGGAAGATCCTCGCCGACCTCGCTGAACACGAACCCGAAGCATTCAAGAAAGTGGTTGAATCGCTGAGGTAGAAATAATAAAAATTCCCGCGCGTGCGGGGGTTTTATTTTTATCGTACAAATTAAAAGGGCGCCCCGTAAGAAGGGACGCCCTGAGGTGGCGCCTACGAACCCATTGGATCATCGCGTAGGCCAAAGACATGTAAGGTATATTGCTGTGAGAGTGCCTCCTTTCGCGGGAACTGCAGGATTATACGCATCAGGCCTAGATTTATTATTCTCAAAATTTTTCCAATAAAAATGGGTGTGCATATTAAAAAGCGGGCCATCCCATCAAGAATGCCCGCCTTCATGCTACAAGTGCATCGAGGTTACTACCTGAACCTCCTTCCTGGCGATGATACGCCATAAAATAACTTCGTATAGTATATCGTTATGCTTCCTTTTTGACAACCTTCGCCTGGGGATGTGCGTGCGCGGCCGGACGCGGCGGCGCCTTCTTGCGCGGCCGGAGAAAATCGTTCGCCTGTTTCAAAACCTTGCGCGTGTCGCCATATTTTTTTCCGATCACGCTCAATGCATCGTGATATAAAAACCATCCGAATCCGCTGTGCTCGCGCGGCTCGATGCGGATGTCCGCCTTGTGCGTTTCCGCAAGAAATAAAATCACCGTGTCGTAAATGCCCTGATTGCCGATGCGGAAATAAAACCGTTCGTATGCCCGGAAATTCGGCACGATGCGCATTTCTGATTTTTTGATGCCGGTTTCCTCTTCGAGTTCACGAAGCGCCGCGTCGATGCTCCGCTCGCCCGGCTCGAAGTGGCCCTTCGGGAAGTTCCAATAATTGCCGCGGCGGTAAAGAAGCAGATATTTAATGCCGTCGCTCGTCTTTCGATACACGACAAAACCGGCAACGACCTGCTTTTTCGTGGGCAGCTTTTTCGGGGCTTCAGGGTTTACCATGGGCCAATTGTATCACTTTTTAAGGCACGTTAACATCTTCTCGACCGGCCATGCATTTACCACATCTTTCTTTTCGGCCCACCCGCGCCGGGCCTGCGCAATGCCCCATTCGAGAAGATAAAAATGCCGGGCGGCATGGGCGTCGGAGTCGATTGAAATTTTCACGCCCGCTTCCATGCATTTGCGGATGTACTCTTCTTTTAAATCCAGGCGGTCGGGGAACGCATTTGCCTCGAGCACAGTGCCGTTCTTTTTTGCGAGCGCGATGACTTCATCGATGTCGATGTCGATCGGCGGCCGTTTGTTGATGAGTCGCCCCGTCGGATGGAATAAAATATCGACGCACGGATTCGCGATCGCGCGCTTCACGCGTTCGGTCTGCTCCGCGCGCGGCAGATTAAAATACGAGTGCACAGAAACCCCGACCACGTCGAGCTTCGCGAGGGTCGAATCGGGCAAATCAAGCGTGCCGTCTTTCAGAATATCGCATTCGGTGCCTTTCAGGATTTTTATCTTGCCCGCGAATTTCTTATTGAGCTTGTCGATCTCCGCCATCTGCTTCAGTATGCGTTTCTCGTCGAGGCCGTGCGTCATCGCAAGGCGTTTCGTGTGATCGGTGATCGCGATATATTTGAGCCCGCGGGCGATTGCTGCTTTCGCCATCGTCTCGATGGAATCCGCGCCATCCGTCCAATCCGTCTGCACCTGCAGATCTCCCAGAAGGTCGCCGTATCCGATGATGTGCGGCAGCGCATGCCGGCGCGCGGCATCGATCTCGCCGGTATTCTCGCGGAGCTCGGGCTCGATGTAATCCATGCCGAATTTCGCATAAATCTCTTCTTCTGTTTTCCCGGCAATCGCCTTCTCTCCTTTAAAGAGGCCGTATTCATTGAGTTTCCAGCCGCGCTTCATCGCGACCTGCCGGAGCGCCACATTATGATCTTTGGAGCCCGTGAAGTAATTGAGCGCCGCGCCATAGGATTCCGCCTTCACGACGCGCAGATCGATATTCAGCCCACCTTTTATTTTCACCGACGACTTCGTCTCGCCATTTGCGATTATATTTATCACCTCCGGCATCGTGATGAATGTTTTCATGATCGCGCCGGGACGATCCGCCACGGCGAGAATGTCCACGTCGCCGATCGTTTCCCGCCGACGGCGCGCCGAACCGGCGATCGTCACTTTCGAAACGCCCTTCACGGCTTCAAGCCGCGCGACGACGCTCCGGATGCGCGGCATCGTGTATCCGAGGATGAAACGCTGACCCGACTGCTCGGCGAATCCGATGCCTTTCAGAATTTTTTCTTCGCTCTTTTTGCCAAAACCGGGAAGTGCGGCGATCTTCCCCTCTTTCGCAGCTTTTTCGAGATCTTTCAGATTTTTTACGCCGAGCTCCTTATAAAGCTTTTCGATTGACTTCGGGCCGAGCCCTTCGATGCGCGCGAGTTCGTCGAGACGCACGGGCGTTTTCTTCTTCAACTCTTCATACTGTTTTATTTTTCCCGTTGTGATGAACTCCTCGATGGCTTCCGCGATCGATTGCCCGACGCCTGGAATTTCCTTGAGCGCCGGAACGCCGCCTTTCTTATACATACTCACAACCTCTTCCTCAAGTGCGCCGATCGTCTGCGCCGCCTTTTCATACGCGCGCGGCTTGAACGGCACTTTTTGCATTTCGAGATATTCGCCGATGAACGCGAGGATTTCAGCGATGGATTGATTGGAAATTTCAGGCATATATGCAGTTATACGCCGATATTCGTCGGCGTGTGATCTTTGATGATCGCCTGTTTTTGCACTGGCCTCGGCAGCAGCAGATCAGGAACGGCCATCACGATGAACGCGGCGGCGATGGAAAGCGCGCCGGCGATGACAAAGACCGGCGCGAAGCCGAGGCGCTCGGCCATCACGCCCGAAACGAGCCCTGCGGCGCCAGCCGCGAACCCGGCCGCCGTGCTATCGAGCGACCAATCGAAGGACACGCGGTCCTTATCGAGATGACGCGAGAATACCGCCGACCAGGACGGGACGTAAAATGCGAAGCCCACGGCATGAAGCGCCTGAACGGCATACAATTCCCACGCCTGCGATACGCCCACGAACGCGAAAGCGGATGCGCCGCACAAAAACAGCCCGCCCACGAGCGCGGTGAAATCGTCTTTTTCGCCGGGAGTGTTATCCAGATATTTTGCGATCGGAATCTGCAGGATGGATTTCAAAACCCAATAAATCGCCGCGGCGACGCCGACCGTAATGAGCGTCGCGCCCGCGACTTTCTGAACGACAAACACCGAAAATACCGGCTCCACGAGCCCCCACCCGGCGAGCAGAAAGAGATCGGAAAGCACGAAATACTTCACGACGCGGCCGACTTCTACATTTATATTGATTTTGATCTTCATGCCGTGGGAGCGGATGTTGTTGCCGAAATGCTGTCTGCCGGAACGAAATCGAACCCTTCCCCCGCAACAACAAAGCGAACGCGGGCGCCTTTCGCCACTTTTTTGGAAAGTACGGCTTCCGAAAGCGGCGCACGGACTTTGTCGTCGATCACGCGGCGGAGCGGACGGGCGCCGAATTGCGGATCGTAGCCGAGCTTCGCGAGCTGCAATATCGCTGCGGGATCGAATTCAAGGAAGATGCCCTGCTCTTTCATGGCATCAATGATTTCGCGCAGATTGAATTCAACGATTTTGCTTAAGACCTTTGGTTCGAGATTTTTGAAAATGATGATTTTCGAAAAGCGGTTCAAAAGTTCCGGCTTGAAAACGTCCACGAGGCGCGTGCGAAGATATTCCGCGATGTCCGACATCGATTCGCCTTTCGCGAGCGCATCATTGATGATGTCCGAGTGCGCGTTCGAGGTTGCGATGATGATCGTGTTCGTGAAATCGACCGTGCGGCCCAGGTTATCCGTGAGCCGGCCGTCGTCAAGCACCTGCAGGAATAAATTCAGGATGTCCGGATATGCCTTTTCAAACTCATCGAGCAGAATCAGGCTGTACGGTTTTTCAAGAATCGCATCGGTGAGGGCGCCGCGCGTAGCCCCGTCCGGCGTTCCGATGAAGCGGAAGAAGCTTTGCTTGTCCTGGTATTCCGTCATGTCGAAACGCACCATCATCTTTTCCGAACCGAATTGCAGTTCGGCAAGGATTTTCGCGAGCTCGGTTTTTCCCACGCCCGTCGGTCCCACGAAGAGGAAGCTTGCGATCGGGCCTCCTTTGCGCACAAGGCCGCTGCGATATTCACGGATCGCCTGGGCAACCGCTTTCACCGCTTCCTCCTGATCGACGAGGCGGCCGTGGATGATATCTTCCATCTTCAAAAGCTTTTCCGCTTCCGCGCCTTCCGCTTCGTGCATGGGAATGTTCACCTTCGTTTCGGCGACCGCCGTCACGCGCTCGGGGCCGAGCACGGTTTCACCGCGATGTTCGGCGGCGACGAAAGCGCTCTTCAAAAGTTCAGATGCGCTCGAGGGCAAAAGCTTGCTGCGGAAATATTTTTTCGCAAGGACGACGGCGCGCTTCACGGCGCCGAAGCTCACCGTGATCTTCGAGCTGCGCTCCAAAACCATCGCTTCGTAGGTCAGAAATTTTTCAGCATCGGATTCCGAAAGCTCCTCAATATGCACCACCTCAAAAAGGCCGGTAAAATCGCTCCGCGGTTCCACTAATTGCTTGAATTCCTTGGGGTATGTGGTGCCCACGATGGGAAACGCATTGCTCGCAATAATGGGCATAAGAGCGTCCGCGGCCGAAAGGTATGCCGTTCCCGACGTGCGCACGAGGTTATGGATTTCCGGTATATAAAGGATGACATTGCCTGCGAAATTGATCTCTTCGACAATCGTTTTGATGCGTTTATTGAGCTCCTCCGGAGGCGCACCGGCAACCAGATTCTGAAGCTGCAGGGAAACAAGTCGGCGATCGAAAAGCGCCTGGGGCACGTTGTCGCGCACCATATTGAATGCAAGGTGTTCGATGATTGATTCCTTCCCCACGCCCGCTTCGCCGACGAGCATCACGTTCGGATTCAACGGGCGCGAAAGCGTTTCCACGAGGCGTTCATATTCCATATCATGTCCGATCAGGAATCCAATGCTCCCCGCGCGCGCAAGATCCGTGAGATCTTCGCCGTAGCGATCGAGCATCGGCGTAGGAACGGACGTCCACGCGCGGTTCATGATTTTGTGATGAATGCGGCGATGCGATTCAAGGACGAACCCGCCGAGCATGGCGGGAATCCGGTTATGCCGCACGCCGCGCGCGGAGAAAATCATCGCCTTCTCAAGGTCGCCGGCTTCGATGGAAAAAATATGGAAAAGGCGCTGGATCGGATCATCATTCGCCTTCGCGAGCGCAGAAAAATAATTCGTGAGCTCGGCGAAATCGTGTCCCGTCGCGAGCGCGCCTTGAAACGCATTCATCGCAAGCAGCTCGATTTGCTTTTCAACATCCTCTTTCGAGCCGCGGTTCGCGGACGCCGGATCGTGCAATAATTCTTCAAGCTTTTGGCGGAATTCTTTCGGCGATACGTCGAGGCGCGTGAGACCCTCCTCCATCTGCGGATAATCCATAAGCTCTTTTGCGGCCGCGAGATAAAAGTTTTCATGAGCGAACGTGGCGCTGTCGAAAGCGCGGGAGAGCGCCGAAAACGCGGCAGGGCTCGTGACCTCGGCAAGATTTATTTTCCCTCCATTCTTCGGCAGCTCGGAAATCGGGAGATCACCTTCTTTCCGGTGAACAACCCGGTCGACGAGGAAGAGCACGAAGAAAATACCGACCGCACGGACGCGCGTGATGTCGGAAAGAAAGCACGCCACCGTGGCGCCGAGGAGCACAAGATTTGCGATAGCGGCGAGCACGCGTACGGAAAATCGCCCCGCAATCGTCATGCGCAAACGCGAATCGTCGAAATAAGCCTGATATTTGTTAGCGTCCTGCTGCGGCATAGAAAATGATTATTGCGGGCACCGAAAGCCAGATGAGGTAAACAAGCGCAAACGCAAGCACGATGAATGCATAAAAAACGAGGCCGAGCAGGATCCTTCCCGACCGGAAAATCACGCCGAGGATGCGTCCGATGATCGAATAATCCTTATAGAGCGGTTCCGCGAAGTGCCGAACCGTGATGCGGAGCGCGATCGTTTGGTCGGCATCCTTGAGCGTCGAAACGAAATGATGCTCGAACGCCCGGGAACCGTCAATATACCAGTGATGAAAAAAGTCGAAAAACCGGTAGAAAAAGCGGCGGCCCAGGTAGACAAGCGCGAAATCCATAGTACAATTTTAGCATTGTACCCCGTATTATAAAAAGGAGGATTTGTATGCAGCGCAGAATCGAGCGGGAAGCCGGGGCGCCGCATGGCGATCCCCTGCTGTGGTTCTTGAAAAATCTCGGAGAGCGGCTTGATCTCTTAAAACAACGATTCGCCGCGCTCTTTCACTATTAATATCCTCTTATCGCACCCGCGGCTTCGGCTGCGGGTTTGTTTTAAAACAGTCCCTGCTGTTTTTGCTTTTCTTTTTTAACTTTCATCGGTGATGCCGTGATCGCGGGCGCGATCTCGGAAATGTATTCGCCCGATACGATTTTCGGCAACTTCTTGAAATCTTCCTGCAGCGTTTCGAGCATGCTCGTTGCGCGGAGCGCCGCGGCCGGATGATACACCGGGTACACGATGCGTGCATCGATATTGAACACGCGGCCATGGTCGCGCGTCATTTTCGCGTCGGGCAAAAAATAATTCATCGAAAACCGGCCGAGCGTGACGATGATTTTCGGATTGATAATCTCGATCTGGCGCGCGAGATACGGTTTGTATGCCGCGATTTCATCCGGAAGCGGATCGCGATTCTCCGGCGGCCGGCGCTTTACGATGTTCGTGATGTACGTATCCATGCGCTTCCAGCCGATGCTCGCAATCATGCGATCGAGAAGCTGTCCGCCGCGGCCGACGAACGGCCGCACAAGGCGGTCTTCATTCGCGCCCGGCGCTTCGCCGATGAACATCACGTTGCAATCGATATTGCCTTCGCCGAAAACGAGGTTCGCTTCACCGCGAAGCGGGAGCGCGGCCTGCGCCATTTCGTCGTGCAGATTTTTAAGTGCGGCGGCTTTGTCCATGGAGTTATTATACCGCGGCTTGACGCTATAATAAAAAGTGATATAAGCTATTCGCAGTTCAGGCGATTGCTTATCGTGCCTTGAAACTAGACTGGAGAGATGGCCATGAAAAAACCTGTTGTCGTAGTGGCGTTGTTTGCGCTTGTCCTTGGCATTGCCACCATTATTGCCACGGTCCAAGACAACAATGACCGCGCAAGAGCTTTCGCGGGAAAGACATTCGTATTCGTGTCGCGGAATGCCGATGACAACGCCGCCGATATTTTCTTCCGCAAAGCACTTCAGGAAAAGCTCGTCGCCCGGGGCGCGAAGGTATCGTTTGCGGGCATCGCGCCGCCGGAAGACAAAACCATATTCGCCTTCGAATATTCGACGGTGTGGGTGTCGAACGAAATGCGCGCAAACACTCTCACAACCGCCGAAGCCAATACTATACCCATATCATTCAACGTGAGTTTTGCGAGAGTGGGCGACAGAAGGCCGGGCATGCTCGTAGCTATGACTCTGTCCAATCTCCGCAACACGCCCTGCGCAACGCGCCCCTGCTTCAGTTCGGATTTCGAACATGCGTACGCCGACCTGGGCGTGGAAGAAATAATCAAAACGCTCCCCACGTTTATTCGCTAAGTCAGCCCAAATATCCTGACAAGCCGCGCACCCGCGCGGCTTTTTCTTGGTGGTAGCGGCTGTGCGTTATCCGATCTCTTCTTTTTTACTCGTAATAAATCCGCGGAAATTTTCTAAAAATTCAATGAACAGCTGGAACGGCAATTCGATTAAAAAGTTGAATGCGATCACGAGCACGTTGAATTTTGAAAGGCCAGAGATCGTCCACCTGCCGATGGCCATAAAGGGAACAATGATGAGATCGAGCAAAAAACTCGCGAATGTTGGTTTCTTTTTTTGTAGATTCATTTCATTCGCACGGTTTGAAACTTTCACGCCCGTCGCGACGACCATCGACGTGAAAAGCAGGAAGATGATCGTACTCGCCGGGCTGAATCCGATAGACGTGAGTTCTTGCACGAGTGCCCACAGAATGCCCACGAATGCCGCACCGTATGCGGCATATAAAACAATATTCGCCGCCACGCTCCTCCGCTTCGGCCCCGCGAGCGTATAGGAACCGCTCTCACCCGCGATCACTTCCTTCACTGCATTTTCCGCAAGCGCCGCATTGCGATCTCCCGGCAATTTAATGTTCATCACGATAAGAAACATGAGGATCGGCGGAAACGCCACATTCACCGACATCGCGAAGAATGAAACGGCATGATAAAGATATTGATCGAGCGGAATTTCGATCGCAACCGCAACGAGCATTTTGGAAATGAGAAATGAAATGACGCTCACGAAGGCAAGCCGCTTCAGCTGGCCTTCCGCGCGCGACCGTCGCTCATTATAGAACGAGCGGAGCGTGAGATCGATCGGCTCGTCGAGCGGTACGCGATTAAAAACCAGATCGCCCAAAACCTGGAACACAATTTTTTCATGCGCGCAGAGCTTCAGGAAATACGGTCCGCGCGGATCTTCAATAAGTTTTTTGACGCCCGCGCGAATTGAGCCGGCGCTCGCGGCAACTTCCCGCACCTCGGATTCGGGCAGTGCGCCCCATTGCGGATAGCTCAATTTGATAAGCACGTACTGGAGCTGGTCGTCATCGGGACGGAAGAGCGTCCGCCACGCGGCAAGGAAAAGCTGCATGCGGATGTCCTCGTCCGTGATGGCAAGATTTTTCACGACAAGGCGGTTCTTGATGTGCGCATACATCGCTTCCGCGAGCATGCCGTTCTCGGGCGACGGGAATAATTCTTCCTCGATCGCGGGTACGAACATCCGGATAAACCAATTCGTGAGCACTTCTTTTTCGGCGCGATTGCCGAACTTCATATTGCTCAATAGATAGAGCAGGTTGTCGATAATTCCCTGGACATCTTTTATTTTGCGCTCGGGAACCGCATCGTTCGCGAGATGTCCCGAACGGATCAGCTCTTTGATGAGCGGTTCGGCAAAATTTTTATTGAAATCTTTGAGGAAAATGCGGCGGCGCAAAATTCGCTCAATCGCGCTTTTGCGCAAAAGATGCGCATCGTGGTATTCGATGACGTTCCGGACTTTTTCATAGAATCCGGCAACTTTCGACGCTATTTCGTCGACGTGAATTCTTTCTTCTCCCTCCGGGGCTTGCCGTTCTTGTGCTTCACGATGTTTGGAATATTTCGAAACGAGATCCTGAATCTCTTTTGAGATCATGCTCATACATTATACCTCGTGAGGAATTTCACTGCTCGCAGGGCTGCGCCCTGCTGCGCTTTCGGAACCCTCGGCTCCGAATAGTCTCCGACACGGGGAACCGGTGGTTCCCCGATCCCCTCCTCTCTTCAATTCCTCAGATAAGAAAATAAAAGAAAAGGATGTATGACACAAGGACTCTCGGAGGCGCCGAAGAAGGCAGGTGAATATTAGAAAGCGCGCAGCGCCGAGAGCGAGGTGCGCATCGAGCACGATGCGACACCGTCCCTTGTGTCATACATCCTTTTCTTTTGTGCCCTCGTGAGGAATTGAACCTCAATCTTCTCCTTCGGAGGGAGACGTCCTATCCGTTGAACTACGAGGGCGAACATGCGCAGCTGCGGCTATCGCAACTCCGCTATCTTACTATAAAAGTGTAAATTTGGTAAACCGAAGCGATCGCAAATGCGAGTGCGGCAAGATCAAGCGCGATTTTTGCGCCCCGCGAAAGTTCGAGGGCGCGGCGGCCGACCGAAATAATAAGGATGTACTGCAGGCTCAAGAAGAGTCCGCCCACGAGACCAACAACGATCAAAAAATTATTCAATCCGAGAAAAATGAAAAGCGGCGGAAGGAATACGATCAGGAGCCGCGAGAGAATGCCGTGCCACCGTAAATCTTTTTCGAGCGAATTTTTTATTTCGCGCGAGATCGGGAGATACACGGTCGAGACCGCAATAAGACCCATAATGGCGAGGAGTTCCCGCTTCCAGATCGGCCAGCCAAGAAGGCCGGAGGCGGTGTCGGGCGTAATCGCAGGGGCGGACCCGAGAATGCCCGCCGCAAACATAATATAAAGGAGTGCGGCAAGCCCTGTGCCCATCGCGAGCGCGCGCCAGGGCTCTTTCGTGCTCGCGCCTTTTCTGCGCGATTCGTATGCCGGCTCGATGCTCGTCCACCCGGCGAGCGAGAAAAGTATCGCACCGAACGGCAGGAATAGGTTGCGCGGATTGATCGCGGGGATTCCAGCGAAGAAAACATTCGGCAGCGCAGTGAAAAATATGAGCACGATTACGGCGGTCGTACACGTGATCCCCAAGATTTCAAGATCCATCACGTAGCCGTCGCTTAAAAAAACGGGGATTGAAAGCAAAAGCCAGAATACAAAAAACGAAAAGCCGGACGGCACCGCGGGAAACGCCAGATGGATAAACTGCATGCCAAGAATGAGGTACGCAACGAGCGTGAGGAGCAATCCGATCACGATTGCAATAAAACCGGTCCAAAAACCGCCGCTTCCTAAATATATTTTCGAAAGGCCAAGCAGGCGCTCTTTTTCGCCTACTTTTTCAAGTGTTTTCAGATACACTGTGTGCGCCATGGCGACGACAGCGCCGAGAACTAAAAGATATAAAATACCGACGAGCCAGCCGGCGTTGTAAAAGACGTATGGCAGGGCGAAGATGCCGTCTCCCACCGTTGCCGCCGCGACGAGTGCAGCGATCTTCATTAAGCTCCCAGGCTTCATTCGGGAATGTAAACAAGATCTCCTTCGCGCACGCGTTTTTTCACTTTCACGCCAACCTGCTTTCCCTTCGGCGCCACCGCGATCACGGCATGGTTGAATTGCATCGATTTCGGCACGTCAACAAAGTCGGTCGTCGCTCCCTTGAACTGAAGCTTCGTTCCCGCCTTCATTCTCACGCTAAACCTTACGATCGCAACGCCGATGTGATTATAGAAGTGAAGCACTTTGCCGATCGGCTTTACGGCTCTTTTTGCCCTTGCCCTTACCTTCGTCTTCGCTTTCGCTGCCGGTTTTTTTGCTTTTTTCGCCGCTTTCTTCTTCGCAGCCGGGCGCTTCTTCTTTAATATTTTTTTAACCTTCTTTTTCATATAATTTATCCGCGGACACGGTGTGCGGATATCGGTTGATGGCCGATATCAATGTCTTTGTCCGCCTCGTGAATTTCCGCAATAACTTTTTCAATGAGGCTCTTCGGATCGGGATCGAAGACCACTTTGCCGCGGCCGCGGTGAGCGATCTCCAAAATGTGTTCGAGCTCATCACTTTCGCCGCCCGTACCGGTAAGAACCCCCTGCGGCTTCTTGTCTTCGAATGCGATCGTGAACTCGTTCAGCGTGCCAATGCGGCCATAAATCGTGATGATCGCATCCGCCGAGCGCGTAAGGAGCAGATTCCTGCCCGAATAATCGAATCCGGTGTAAATAATGAGGTCGTGGTATTCGGTCGGCAGCTTGTACGTCTTCACGTGCGCGATTTTTGATACGGCGGGAGACAGGCCGATCACAATGCCGCCGGCTTCCTTTGCGCCGCGAGCCGCCCAATACGGGATACCCGTCGTCGCCCCCGTCACGAGCACCATGCCGTTTTGGGCAATCAAACGGCCGACTTCCATTGCTTTTTCCACCGTTCCCGGCGGACAATATTCAGTTTCCGCTGATCCGGAAACGCAGATTTTATATTTGAGATAGCTGTCGGTCAGCCCGTTGATATCGATTGGAGTGGTTGGTCCCATGGTTTTATTTTTATTTTATAAGGAAACGGTTTCCTTAGGATGCGGCACCTCGGCAAGCACCGCAAAATTGTCGATTATTTTGTGCGCAAGCACCTCGCTCGATTGCTGCTCCCCTTGCACCACAAACACTTTCTTGAGGGAATGTCGCATCGGCTCAAGCCACTTCAAAAGCCGGGGCTGATCGGCATGTGCGGAATAACCGGGGATATTCACCTTCCGACAGCGCACGGGAACGGACTCGCCGAAAATCTTCACTTCGGTTGCACCGTCGAGAAGCTGGCGGCCGAGCGATCCCTGCGCCTGATATCCCACGAAAATAATTTCGCTTTTCGGATCGGATAAATAGCGGAGCTCATGATGAAGAATGCGCCCGCCATTCGACATGCCGGAGCCGGCAATGACGATCTTCGGCGGCGGAACGTTGTTGATCTCTTTCGACTGCTCGGTCGTGAGCATCAAGTGCAGGCCCGGGAAATTCAAAATATCATCGCCTGATTTCGCAATTTGCTGCGTTTCTTTGTTGAAATAGCTTTCGTGCTTTTTGTAAACAGCCGTGAGTTTGATTGCGAGCGGGCTGTCGATGAACACCGGTACGCGCGGGATGCGGCCTTCTTCGAAAAGCTGATGGAGGTGGTACAAAAGTTCCTGCGTTCGCTCCATGGCGAACGTCGGGATCATAAGCGTGCCGCCCGCTTTCACCGTGTCTTCAACCGCATCTTCGAGCGCCTCGCGCCGCTTGTCCACATTTTCGTGCACGCGATCGCCGTAGGTTGATTCGATGACGCAGTAATCCGCGGCATCGATAAACTCCGTCGCGCCGATGATCGGGGCAGGATAGTTGCCAAGATCTCCCGAAAAAACAATCGTCTTCCCCTCGGCTTCAATGTGGATGATAGCGGATCCAAGAATGTGCCCCGCATCGAAAAGCTTGATAACAAAAGGACCAACCTGGACTTCCTCGTGGTAGCTCAAGCCCTTCCAATGCTGCATCACTCGCTTGATATCTTCTTCGTTATAGAGCACCTCGCGCCGTTCGCGCTCTGCTTCTTTGGCAAGCAAATGCTCGGAATCAATGAGCATGAGTTCCGCAAAATCACGCGTCGCACCGGTCGAATACACCGTTCCCGTGAATCCCGCGCGGATCAGGCTCGGCAGACGGCCAATGTGATCAAGGTGCGAATGGGTTATAAAAACCGCCTGAACGCCTTTCGGATCGTATGCAAAATTCTCGAAATTTTCGCGTTCCGCATAGTGGCCGCCCTGGTGAAGGCCGCAGTCCACCATGATTTTCGTTCCGTTCGACTCAAGTATATAATTTGCGCCCGTCGCCTCGCCGGTGCCGCCGTAAAAGCTGAGTTGCATATAGGAAAATTATACACGCGCTATGCAATTTTGTCCCGTGCTTCCAATCGCTCCTTCATCACTTCTTCAAAAACCTTGCGTTCATCCCATGGCGTTTTCGAGCCGTGCGTCCCGTGGATCCATTCTTCGCTGCCCTTTCCGGTGCCGATCACAACATCTCCCGGCCGCATGAATGCAACTGCTTTTTTTATCGCCTCCCGCCGGTCGAGCTCTATGGAAAAATGTTTCGCGGGATCGGCTTCGCGGATGCCGCGCGCGATTTGCTCTATTATATCCGCCGGTTTTTCGTCGTACGGGTCCTCGTCGGAAAGAATGATCTCGTCGCAATATTTCGCTGCGATCGCACCCATCGCCGGGCGCTTCCACACATCGCGGCCGCCGCCTGCCGCTCCCAAAATGCAAATGAGCCGCGCGCCGGGCGCTTTCGGCTTTGCCGCTCTATAAATCGCTTCGAGCGAATCCGGCGTGTGCGCATAATCGACGACTGCGCGATATGGACCCGCTTCGATAAATTCGGCGCGCCCCGGCATGGTTTTGAATTCGGCGAGTGCGCGCTTGATTACTGCGGGCTCGATGCCCAAACGGCGCGCGATCGCAACCGCTGCGGCGATATTCGCAATATTGAATTCGGCGAGAAGGAATGCCGGAACGGTGCGCACGTCCAAATATTGCGCAAGATGTTCGTCATCCTTCGAAAACGAAACCGGCGCGTGCGCCGCAAGGGCGCGTTCGTAGATAGGAAATGTTTTTTTATCGTCGCGGTTCAAAAAAACCGCGCCGCCGCGGCGGACGACATATTCCAGAAATGAAAGCTTCGCGGCGCGATAATTCTCGAACGATCCGTGCGACTCGATGTGTTCCGGCGAAAGATTCGTCCATGCGCCAATGTCCCAGTGAATAAAACGATGCCGGTGCATTGCGACACCCTGCGACGTCACTTCGACCAGTGCATATTCGCATTTTGCGGCGACCGCGCGGCGCAAGAATTTTTGGATATAATCGTGGCCGGGCATCGAATTGCCCGTCGGGTTCTTCCGCGTTTCGTCGCCGATTTTCACGCGAAGCGATGAAAGGAGCGCCGTCCGTTTTCCGGCAGCCTCAAGAATCGCGTTCAGAATCTGGAGCGTCGTCGTTTTCCCTTTCGTACCCGTGATCCCGATCACAAAGATGTCTTTACTCGGGTCGCGATGCGCAGCGCTGCCGCCCCATGCCCACAAAAAATGATACGCAGATGCGGCGCCGGGAATCCGATCATAAAAAAATCGCAGTGCGCGCTTCATGCTGCCATTACTGTTTTCCCAAAATTTTGAGCGCGGCCTTCAGGCGCTCTTCCGTTCCCGAGATCTTTGCGTCCACCTTGCCGAGCGCAACGCGCGCTTCATCGCGGCGATAGCCGAGGCTCACGAGCGCTTCGACCAAATCGGCATCCGTTTCCATCTTTTCGACGACGAGACCCGACTTCGCGGATTGCACCCTGCCGCGCAATTCGACGATCACGCGCTCAGCCGTTTTCCGGCCGATGCCTGATGCACGCGTCAAAAGGTCGGGGCGGCCTTCTTTGATGGCGGCCGAGAGCTCATTGAGCGCAGCCACATTTAATATAGAGAGAGCCGACTTGGGGCCAACGCCCGAAACGGAAATCAAAAGCTCGAAAAATGAGAGTTCTTCGGACGTCGCGAAGCCATAAAGATCAAAAATGTCTTCGCGCACGTATAAATGCGAGAAAAGCTTGGCACTGCCGCCCACCGCGGGGAGAGCCTTAATGGTTCCTTCGCTCGCAAAGAGCTTAATGCCTAAACCGCCCGCCTCGATTACGACGGTATTGCCGTTTTTGAGCGCGATCGTTCCCTGAACGCTGTATACCATGCCCTCATTATAGAACTCATCTTAAAAATAGGCACCTGATTATTTCACGCCAGATCCCCTTGCAATTTATCCCGGAAATGCTATTATTCATCCTACATGCCTATCACGAGTTCAGCCAAAAAAGCTCTTCGCCAAACGAAGACCCGCCGCGTCCGCAATGTCGCACGCAAGGAGGCATACAAAAAGCTCGTCACGAAATACCGCAAAAGCGTGGCGGCAAAGAATATCGAGGAAGCCGTGAAATCGCTCCCCGCCGTGTTCAAGGCGCTCGACAAAGCCGCAAAGACGAATGTCATCAAGAAAAATAAAGCGAGCCGGCTGAAGTCCCGCCTCGCTCAGCTCGTTGTCAAATCGAGCAAAGCTTCTTCGTAATCGATCTTCCCCGATTTCACCGCAAGGTCGTATTCCGCCATGTGCGGAATTTTTTCTACCCACAAGGACCCGAGGATATTGAAAATTTTTGCCGCAGGGTCGTTCATTGCAAGCAGTTTCTCGAGCGCAAACATGCGCGTCTTCATGTCATAGCTCCGTACGCCATTCACGAGCGCCCAATAGTTCGGCGCAGTTTCGAGGCCGAACGAATCAAGATCCGCGCGGGTTACGGATTTTTTAAATGATGAAAGCTTTGCAATTTCCATGGCAAGCGCCCATGTGTTTCCTTCATATACTGCGGCGAGGAACTGCGCCGCCGCGGGAGCGAGCGAGAAGCCGCCCCGCTCCGCTTCAAGGATGGCGAACTTCGCGAGCTCGGCGACGGCTAGAGTTTCGAACTTTTGTGAAATGGATGGCTTCTCCGCGAGAAATGCGAGGGCCTTCACGGGCTTGCCTTTTTCGGAAATGAGAACCTGCACGCTTGCATCGCCATGAATCGGCTTCAAAAGCGCCGCTGCCTTCTTCGCTTCAATCTCGAAAATATTTTCGAGCACGGCGAGCTTTGTCGCCGTAAAAAGCGGCTGGCTCCGCAAAAATTCCCGGAAGCGCCCGTCCGCGCCGTCTTCCGCAAAGTCAAAAACATCGAGGCCGCCATCGCCGCGCTTTTTCCTGAACTCCTCGACGATTTCCCTTTTCTTTTTCTCCCGGCGATAGTCGTCGGGCCCATTGAGAAAAATGATCATTAGTATCTAGCCTTCTCGGCGCGCCCTGCGGACGCCTTCATGAATTCCTTGAAGAGCGGGTGCGGATCCATCGGGCGGGATTTGAGCTCGGGGTGGAACTGAGTGCCAAGAAAGAACGGGTGATCCTTGCGCGGAAGCTCCATCACTTCCATAAGACGGCGGCTGGGCGAGCGGCCGGAAAACACTATCCCCGCGCGCTCGAGCCGTTTCACGAATGCAGGATTCACCTCAAAGCGATGCCGATGACGCTCGGAAATTTTTGCTTTTCCATACGCCCCGGCGGCAATGGTGCCCAGGACGAGATCGGCCGGATATGCGCCCAACCGCATGGTGCCGCCATAGCTCTTTTCCGCCATAAGTTTCTTCTGCTCCGGTAAAATGTCGATAACCGGGTTCTTGGTTTTAGGATCGATTTCCGTTGTATTCGCATTCTTGAGGCGCAAAACATTGCGCGCGAATTCGACGGTCGCGAGCTGCATGCCGTAGCACAGACCGAAATACGGAATCTTCTTTTCGCGGCAATAGCGGATCACGTTTAATTTTCCTTCAATGCCGCGGCTGCCGAAACCGCCCGGCACGATGATGCCATCGTAGTAGTCGAGCGCACGGAGCGAATCGCCGCCTTTCTCGAATTCTTCCGCATCAAGCCACTTTATTTCCGGACGCACTTTGCAAAACGCCGCGCTGTGCTTGATCGCTTCGATCACCGAAATGTACGAGTCGGCGAGAGTGAATTTTCCGCTCGCAAAATATTTTCCGACGATGCCGATCCGCACGATTTCTTTCGCGGCGTGAATGCGCGCGGTAAGCGCGCGCCATTCTTTCATGTCTTTTTTCGGCGGACGGATGCCGAGCTTGATTAAAATAGAATCGCCCAGATTGTCTTTTTCAAAATTGACCGGAATGTCGTAGAGGGTCGAGACATCCGGCGCGGAGATTACGTCTTCCTCGCGCACGCTGCAGTTGAATGCGATCTTCTCTTTGCGTTTTTCATCGAGCGGATATTTCGCGCGCGCAAGAATGAAATCCGGCTGCAAGCCCACGGAGTTCAGCGCGCGCACGGCGTGCTGCGTCGGCTTCGTTTTCAATTCATTATCGTCGCTCATGATCGGCAGATGGCTCACCAAAATCAAAAGCACGTCTTTCGGGTTCTTGATGCGCAGCATCCTGATCGCTTCAAGGAACAGAATGTTTTCATATTCGCCCACCGTTCCGCCGATCTCCGTGATCGCAATATCGGCTTTCGCGAGCGAGGCAGCCGCTTCAATGCGGCGGATCACCTCGAGCGGAATGTAGGGCACGACGCTCACCGACTTGCCGCCATAACCCATGCTGCGCTCGCGTTCGATGACGGTTTTGTAAATGCTGCCCGTCGTCATGTAATTCGCGCCCGTAAGATCCCTGCCAAGGAAGCGTTCGTAGTTTCCCATATCCTGATCGCACTCCGTGCCGTCATCCAAAACAAAAACCTCACCGTGTTCGGTGGGGTTCATGGTCCCCGCGTCGATGTTTACGTAGGGATCAACCTTGAGCGCAGTCACTTCGAGCCCGCGGGACTGCAGAATTTTAGAGATCGATGCGGATGCGACGCCCTTGCCGACTCCCGACATCACTCCTCCTACGATGAAAATGAATTTCGGATTACGCTTGGGCATGTCGGTTTCATTCTACACGAAACCGTTTCCACAAGGAAGAGCTAGAAATAATCTTCAAGGCCGACTTCGCGCCGGGGCACCAAATTCGGGTCGGTCGGCAGGGCAAACGAGATCACCGTGCCGCGATTAAGTTCCGATTCGGCCCAAATCTGCCCGCCATGGGCCATCACGATGCTTTTCGCAATGTATAACCCGAGTCCCGACCCTTCGGTTTGCGCGCGCGCGGCATTTTCCGCGCGATAAAATTTATTGAAGAGCTTCCCCATCGATTCCGGCGGAATGCCGATGCCCGTATCTTTGACGCTTACCCCGATGAAGGGCTTCTCCGGAATTTTATCAACCTTCACGAGCACCTCTCCATTCTCGATGTTATAACGGATTGCGTTCTCGAGGATGTTCACAAGCGCGAGCGAGAGGCGCTTCGGATCAATCATGACGTGCGGAAGCGCCGTCGCCGGCCGGTCGAAATATACTTTCACGCCGGCTTTGCGCGCCGCAGGCAGCACATCGGCCAAAATCTTTCCCACAAACTCCACGATGTCGCTGTTTTCGAAATTGTAACCGAACTGCCCGTCTTCCATTTTTGCGATGTTCAAAAGATCTTCAACGCGGCGGATGAGTCCGCGGCTCACCGCGAGCGCGCTGTCTACGACCATCTTGTCGTCATCGGAAAGATTCGCCGAGCGGCCGAGTGTTTCGAGCGCCCAGTTGATGTCCGTAACCGGGCCGTGCAGCTGATGCGAAGCGACGGTGACAAATTCGCTGCGCGAGCGCACCGCATTGATCTGCGTCGTTCGGTCGCGGATGATCTTCATGAACGCGAGCGGATTGCCCGCATCATCGAGCACGGGCGCCGTCGTCACGCGGAATTCGAGCTGCGGATCGGAAAATGAAATGTCGAGCATCTGCGGATACTCTCCCTCTTTCGTACGCGCCATCACGCGCGGCGCAAGCGACGGAAAAATCACCTGGATGAGCGTGCGCCACCCTTCCTTCTCGACATCCTGCGGCGCGAGCACATGGCCGACGATTGATTGCGCATTTATCTTGAACAGCCGCTCCGCCGCCGGATTGAAAAATATCGTACGAAAATCTTTTTCATATACGATGAGTGCATCGTTCAAACTGCCGAGAATGCTGCGCAGCTCGCTCCGCTCAACGTTCGTATCGCGGTCCATCCGTGCGGCGCGATACATGCTTGCGAACACCATCGCAAAGACGATCACGAGCAGGCCTCCCTCGATCCATCCAAGAAGGCTGCTCAGCCCGTAAAATCCGAGCGCGATTGCCGCGATGACAAGCGCGAGCAAAACCCACGTGGCTCGAAATTCGGGCCAGACAATGACATCCTTGAACTTTGAAATGCCGTCGTTTTTCACGCTCGTTCCTTTAATAATAGCACTAATAATAACGCTCGCTGATCGATCTATTCGCCTAAAAAAGCTTGCTCTGGGTCGATTTCGGCTTCTCTTTCGGCGTTTTCGGCTGGGGCTTTTTGGGTTCTCCGTTCATGAGCCGCTTCAATAAACTCGCAAATTCCATCTTCTCGAAATAGCGCGCCATCCCTTCGTCGCCCGGCGGCGGCGCAAGTTCGGCAAGCGGCGGAATCTCGATCAGCGCATGCCGCTCAAGCGTGACGAGCTCCTCGGAAAGCTCGGCTTCTTTCTTGAACGGGCCCAGTTTTTGCATTAATTTCGGATCTTCATGCAGCCGCTCATATACGCTGCGCACGCTGCCGAATTTCTGCAAAAGTTCAGTTGCCGTTTTCGGCCCTACGCCCGGCACTCCCTTGATATTGTCGGACGGATCGCCCACGAGCGCTTTGTAATCAATCATTTGATGCGGACCGAGCCCATACTTCGCGGTGACGGCCGCCTCGTCGTAAGTTGTCGTGTCGCTCACGCCCTTGTTGAAGGTTTTCACGACAATTTTTTCTCCCGTCACGAGCTGCAGCGTATCACGGTCGCCCGTCAAAATGACGACCTGCAAATCGTTTTCATTTTTGAAGCGCTCCGCGAGCGTTGCGATCAAATCATCCGCTTCATACCCTGGCTTCTCGAATGTTTTGATGCCGAATGCATGAAAGAGATCATGCGCGGCGATGATCTGCTCGATGAGCGCGTCAGGCGCGGGCGGACGCTGCGCTTTGTACTCGGCATATTTTTTATCGCGAAATGTCGGTTCGGGCCGATCGAAAAGCGCCGCGACATAGTCGGGCCGCTCCTCGCGCCATAATTTCAAAAAAATGCTGCCGAGGCCGTAGAGCGCGCCGGCAGGAGCGCCGCCCGGAGCCGTAAGCGGCGGGAGCGCGTGGAATGCCCGGTGAATAACCGAGTTCGCATCGATGAGGAGTAGGTGTTTCATGGAATGAATATGATGCTATTTGAAAACGATCGTGCGCTTATTTTCCTTTTTCCCGTGCGTGAATGAAATCCATATCGCGCTTTTCGGCAAGATCGCTTTCGCGCGTTCGGCCCATTCAACAAGAATAACATTCTTCGGATCGTGCGCGATCTCTTCGAATCCAAGCGCGGCAAGCTGGTCCGCCTCCGTCAACCGATATGCGTCAATATGAAAAATGTTTTTAAACCCGTTCTTGCGAACGCCGTGCCGCCGCATAATGATGAACGTGGGGCTCTGCGCGGGGCGCTTCAGCCCGAGCCCGCGGAAAAATCCCTGCGTGAACGTGGTCTTCCCCGCACCGAGATCTCCCTGGAGCGCAAGAATAACAGCGCCGCTTTTTGCGTCCGCGCGAAGCGACGCCGCAAATTCCTCGCCAAGTTTTTGCGTGTCACGGAAAGAGAAGCTCGGATATTTTTTTATTTTTTTGGATGGCATATGAAATGATCGCGGGCAGCAATGCAGCAACGCCGATGAGATATCCGAGAAACGCCGGGATGCCCATGTCCGAAGGATTCAGCGGAACGCCTGCCGGATAACCCCGTGATGCAATCTGTGCGATTTCCGTTTTATTTTTGGATCCCGGCGATGGCAAGGTGAATGCAAAATGCTGCACATCGGCGGCTCCGTAATCAACGCGCGAATAGCTTCTTCCTTCCGGCGCCGTTCCCAAAAACGATGCGCTATCGACAAGTCTGCCGTCCGGACCATATAACGATAATCCTCCATTGGTATTTTTCAAAGCGATTTTCGCATTCGATTTTTTGAGCACCAGATAGCCGCGAGACGGCACGGAAAAGCCCGCGAGCGATACTTTCTTTTTCCCATCGACCAACAGCGTCCACCTATTTAATTGAACGGCGGCGGCGCTGTTATAGAGCTCCACAAATTCACCGCCCGCATCGGGGCCGGCCGGATTCGGCAGCCATTCATTTATGTAAATCACGCTCCATTGTACTCCCGCGAGATTAAAAAATAATTAAATTGACATTATTGAGTAAAATTGTATAATTTATCCGGCATAGCGCAAAGCCGTATAAGTCTTGCGCACTAGTTTTCCCTCCTAAGGAAAACTGGTTCTTACACCTAGGATGGTTCGTATGCAGATTGAAACCCTGCTTGGATTAATTGCGGTCGCGTTATTTGTTATTGCGGCGGTCGCAGTGATGCAGTTCAGAAATAACGAGAGGCGATATAATCAAAGTCTTATCGTCCGCGAAGACAGGCGGCTCCGCAAATTGTATGCAAAAGAGATCGCCCTCGCTTCGCGCATCCGCACCGCACTCCAGTCGGCGATAAGAAACGATAATACTTTAAAAGTGATGGGTATTACCGTTTCTATCCTCGAACCGAGCAACCGATCTTTCCATATGCGCGCGCTGCACTCCCGCGGTGTGGCGATCGTAAGGACCTTGAAAGATCGGTTCGCCATCTGCGAAGCACGTATCGACTTCACTGCCGAAAAACCGGAAGACTACCTGCGGGCGGTAACTCCGAACGTAAATGACCTTGCCACCGTTTTCTCTCCCCAGCACCTCGAACCGCTCATTGAACTTCTCATAACTCGCACGAGAGAGTTCATCGATCAGACCGGTAAACCCATCATCGAACCATAGCGTAACCAGGGCCCGACGGAACTCCGCCGGGCCCGAACTCTAATAATTGACGATTGTTCCGAAAAACCCTACATTTAAACCGGCGCCCAGGAGGATCGGATCTTGCATCTCTGGAAACAAATTAATGAAACGACAGTACTCAACACCTTGCACCACGACCGCTGGATGACAGTTTCGGAAATACGCAGAGCCATGGACGTTTCAATATGGAGATTTGTGTCGTTCTATCCCGTACTTATCTCACTCGAAGAAAAAGAACTCGTAGAATGGAGGCCTCGTCACGGCGAAAAGGTAAACGAATGGCGACTAACTCACCGAGGGGTCCGGAATCGATTTGAGAGGGACAGGCAAGTAAGCGAACGCTTGAAAGTACGCATTCCTATTGTGCAGCCAGGCAGATAATACAATCACCATCAATTCAATGGGCAGCGACAACCACGCTGCCTTTTTTGTCTTTCATCCTTGAATGGATCTCGCCTTATGCGCGTTTATAATAGTTCGTCGTCGCGGCGGATTTTCAGATGCTTGTATGCGGCGGGCAAAACGATGCGTCCCGCAGAAGATCGCTGCAAAAAGCCGAGCGTCATCAAGTATGGTTCATAAATATCTTCAATCACCCCTTTGTCTTCGGAGAGCGCCGCCGAAAGCGTGTTGATGCCGACCGGGCCGCCGTGGAATTTCTCTATAATAGTGAGTAATAAACGCCGGTCTTGCGGTTCGAGGCCAGCTTCGTCGACTTCAAGCATTTCCAACGTGCGCAATGCCGCGTTTTCATCGATGATATTGCTGCCATGGACTTCCGCAAAATCGCGGGCGCGGCGGAGCAACCGGTTCGCAACGCGCGGCGTGCCGCGGGCGGCGCGCGAAATAATCGCAACCGCTTCCGGCGCGATACCCATGCCCAAAATCCTGGCTGACCGTTCGACGATTTTCTGGATGTCGTCAACCGTATAATACCCTAGGCGAAGGGTTGCGCCGAAACGCGAACGCAACGGCTGCGAAAGAAGATTTTCGCGCGTCGTCGCGGCGATCAGGGTAAACGGCGGCAAATCAAGCGAAAGCGTACGCGCCGAAGGCCCTTTGCCTACCACAAGATGCAGCTTCCGCGCCTCCATGGCTGGATAGAGCACTTCTTCAATCATCGGGTTCACGCGATGCGCTTCGTCGATAAATAATATTTCGCCCGGTGTAAGATTCGTAAGGATGGCTGCGAGGTCTCCCACTTTTTCGAGCGCGGGACCCGACGTTGTCTTGATCATTCCACCCAATTCACGAGCCACCAAATACGCAAGCGTTGTTTTCCCAAGCCCCGCAGGGCCGGAAAACAGCAAATGATCGGCTGCTTCTTTGCGCTTCTTGGCGGCTTCAAGAATGACCTTCAGGTTTCCTTTGATTTTCTCCTGGCCAATATATTCATCCCAAGCCGTCGGACGGAGGGTAAGATCGATATTTTGGTCGTCCTTATTTAATTGTTCGTCCTTTTTCTTCACGGAAAATGAGGGTTTTAGGGCACTTGACAAATAATTATTGATATGCTATCATATCACAGTTAGAACATACGAGAGTAGCTACTTCAAATCTGGGGGCGGGAATTATTTCTAAATCTTCAGGACGAACCGGTTTTGGCTGGTTCCATCCTTTGAGTAATTCTAACCTCTTTTACCATTCGGTAGAAGAGATACTAATCCTTTCACGAGGAATTGCCCCCAGGTTTGAGGCAGCTAACAGTTTTCAAAGTGCACGATAGCGGAAGCGGCGACCCATGGGTCGCCGTTTGTCTTTTTATTACCCGTCACCAAATAATCTCACCCGTCACCCCCTTCACTTCATCAACGGTCGTAATGCCTTGAAGCACTTTCAGGATGCCATCTTCCTGCATGGTCACCATACCTTGGCGGTCGGCCACGGCACGCAGCGCAACTTCGGAAGCTTCCTTGAGAATCGTTGTCTCGAGGTCCGGTCCGCCTTCGAGAAATTCGAAAATGCCGATGCGCCCGCGATAGCCGATATGATTGCACTCCTCGCAGCCGACCGGCTGATACAATTTATAATTTTCATATGGCTTTCGATCCACTTTCGCGGGCAACCGGTCGATCAGCTTTTTTATATTCGCTTTCATCGCGTCATCGATCGCAATTTCTTTTTTGCACGCCGGGCAAAGCACGCGCACCAAACGCTGCGCAATCACAAGCGCGAGCGCGGGACCGATGCTCACCGCTTTCACGCCGAGATTGATGAGCCGCGGCACGGCGCCAACCGCATCGTTCGTGTGCAGGGTTGATAGCACGAGGTGTCCCGTAAGCGCGGCCTGCATCGCAATGTCCGCCGTTTCCAAATCGCGCACCTCGCCGACAAGAATCACATCGGGGTCTTGCCGCACAATCGCGCGCAAACCATTCGCGAACGTGTAGCCGGTTTCTTCGTTCACCTGCGTCTGCTCCACGCCGTCAATGCGATATTCAACCGGATCTTCGAGCGTGATGATTTTGATTTCCGGATCATTGATACTGCGGAGGAATGCGTAGAGCGTTGTTGTTTTTCCGGATCCCGTGGGGCCGGTGTTCAAAATGAGGCCGTTCGGGCGTGCGATTTCGCGCTTCACAAGTTCCAAATTGTCGGCGCGCAACCCAAGATCGGGAAGCGTGACCATCGTCGCCTTCGGATCGAGAATTCGCATGACGATCGTCTCGCCGAATTTAGAAGGGATCACCGACACGCGCATTTCAATCGGCTTATCGGCGAGCATAATAGTAAACCGTCCATCCTGAGCGGCTTCTTTTACATTCAAGCGCATTTCGGAAAGCAGCTTGATACGCGACACGAACGCATTGTACGCGTGGGGCGGAATGTCGTCGAACACGTCATGAAGCAGCCCGTCGATGCGGAATCTGATTTTTGCTTTTTTCTCGCCGGCTTCCGTGTGAATATCCGATGCGCGCATGCCCATTGCACCGGCCAAAATAATTTCAATAAGCGCAACCGGCGAAGCTTTTTCGAGATCGAGCGACCCGACTTCTTTTTGAATCGCATCGAGCGTCGTAAGGCGCGCTTTCAAATCCTCGAGGCGTTCTTTCGTAATCTTCACTTCGCCCGTAATGACGTCCGCCTGCGATTTTACGAATTTATAAAAGTGCCACGCGGCTTCGAGGCTCGATGCGGAAACCACCACCTCCTTCACTTCATATTTTTCGTTTTTAAGACTTTCGATCAGCTTCTTCGTCGCGGGGAGTTCTGGGTTGAGCGCCGCGATTGCCACGCGCTGTTCCTTCAGCTCGATACTCGCCACCTTCGCTTCTTTCGCCTTGTCTTCGGGGATCACACGGATAGCGTCGAGTGAAATCGGCACCTTCCCAAGGTTCGCGTACGTGAGCCCAAGCTTTTGCGCAAGCCGCTCGGCCGACCGCTCCTCGCCTTCACGGCGGAGCTTCGAAAGTTTATCTTTCAAATCATTCTCTTCAACCTGGGGCATTGCCTCTATTTTACCGTTATAAAGCCCGTGAATACAAGGAAAATGGAGGCTATGGCTTACTTGACAAGTGTATTATTTAGATGGTATAATATACCTAGAATCATTAGGTTTGCCATTAAAAATTCAATAAAAGCTTAAGGAGCTTGCCATGAAGATCGTAAAAGGGTTTTTCGTCGCTCTCTCTCTTCTCGCGTTCGCCGTGATGTTCGTCGAGGCTGGTCATGCTGAGGACTGTTCCCGAACAAAACGGATCATCACCCGCACTGCCGTGGGGTTGGCGGGCGGAGCACTCACCGGCGCAATCGTTGACGGGAGAAAGGGCGCTGCCGCACTTGGAGGCATAGCGGGAGGAGTAGGACTCGCAACCGCGATCCCCGCTCCCGCAGGATGCAAATTCCAAAAAAATGGAAACGGCTACGATCCCAACAAAGGGATCGTCCTGTCCGACGCGCAAAAGAAAAAAGTGGCATGGGCAAAGAAACACCATGAGCCCATTCCAAACTTCAGCCTGTCGAACGCACCAGCCGTAACTGTAACCGCAGCCATCGACGACGTCGAGCCCGTTCCGGGAACGAGGGCGGAAACAAAATTACGGATGCCCGCACCGGCACTCGCGAAACCAACTAAGATAGCCTGGATCCGCAGCATCAATGGCGCCGATCCGCAAATCTTGAACGCTATCATGCGCCGGCCGTTATACAATAACGGCTACGGATCCATCGACCCAACGCGGAACCCAGACCCGAAGGACGACGATATCTATTTTATCGATGTCACGGTCCGGCAATCCACCCAGGCCAACGTGAATCCGTTCACGAACGTGAGCGGGCCGCGGGGATCTATCTTTAGTAATTCCCAGGCGGGCGCCGCGACGTTCTTCGTGAGCGTTTCGGTATATCGCGGAGGAGAGTGGCAGCCAGAACTTTCGTTCGATCGGCGGCCGTTCACTCCCACCCTCAGGGGATTCAACGATGAAATTTCAACGCGCATCCACGACGTCAACCTTCAAGTTGGCGGCAACGGACAAGCAGTCGCCGTAGATCCAGCAACGCAAGCCGCGGTGCAGGCAATCTACCAGGCAATGCAGCTTCACAAATAAGCTTCTCGATAAGAGGTGATAACAAGCCCCGATTGCAAAATAACGCAAGCGGGGCTTTAACTTTTTTTAATAAATCATTAGTATACTTGTGTATGTCCGGACATTCGCATTGGGCAGGAATCAAACATAAAAAAGAAATCACCGATCAGAAGCGCGGAAAAATTTTTTCCAAACTTCTCTCGGCGATTTCCGCTGCGGCAAAAACAGAAACAAATCCGGATTTCAACCCGCGCCTCCGCACTGCCATCGCAAAAGCAAAAGAGGCGAGCGTCCCTGCGGAAAATATTGAGCGCGCAATAAAAAAAGCAGCCGAAGCCAGCGATCTTGAAGAGCTTATCTTCGAAGCGTACGGTCCGGGCGGATCTGCAATTCTCGTGGAGGCGCTCTCGAATAGCCGCAATCGCACAGTTCAAGAAATGAAAACAATTCTGCGCGACTACAACGGCAAGTGGGCCGAGGCGGGCAGCGTACGCTGGGCATTTGAACCGGCTGCGGAGGGCGGATGGCAAGCAAAGTTCCCACAAGACATCCCGGAAGAGGAAAAGCCGAAACTCATCACCCTTCTTGAAGCACTCGAGGACAACGACGACGTCCAAACCGTTTATACAAACGCGAACCTCGCATGATCGCTCTCGGCATCGACCCTGGAACGCGGAGAGTCGGGTATGGCATTGTGGAGGCACTCGCCGGCAATAATGTCCGGCTCATCGACGCGGGAATTCTCGACGTGCCGGGCCCGACGGATATGGATGCGATGGAGCAGATCAAAAAAGGCGTTGACGCGCTCATCAAAAAGCATAAACCAGACGTAATGGCCGTCGAAAAACTCTTTTTTTCGAAGAATCAGACGACGGGCATAGCTGTCGCTCAGGCGCGCGGCGTCATTTTGCTTGCCGCAAAGGAAAAATCGCTCAAAGTGAAGGAGTATACTCCGAATCAGGTGAAGATCGGCGTGACAGGATACGGCTCTGCGGATAAAAAAGCGGTGCTTAAGATGGTGCGGCTCATCCTCGGCGAACCCAATCTCGATGTCATCGATGATGCGAGCGATGCGCTTGCCCTCGCTATTTTATCCACAGGCGACCGCTTGCTTGACAGCGAGTGATGATAAAATATACTGGTTAAAAATAAGAAAGGTCGCGAATCATTGTTATCATGACGACTGAAGTATTTGAAACCGTTCTCGCATTTCGCGCATTGAGCGACGATCCCGATGGCACGGATGGATTCGACGCGGATCTCAATGAAGAAAACGAGGATTTGGACGGAGAAGAGGAAGAAGGAGGCGAAGCCGCAGAAGAAGAAGCCGGGGCCGACCTCGGCAGCGAAATGAACGGCTAACCGCAATTGTTCCCTAAAAACAATCCCGCTCTGCGGGATTGTTTTTTTATTGGTTTCATTCGTACAAGTATATGAGAGTGCAATGGCGTGATTTGCGGTAAAATAAGGGAGTCATCATGAAACAGCTTAAATTGAAGAAAATAAAAGGCGCGCAGGCAAAGCGCGTGATTCAGATTGTGGGCATTGTGGCTGCAGCGGGTATCATCGTGCTGTGTCTCGCCACCCTCTATTTCGCAAAGACGGTTCCTTCCCTTCAGGAAATATCAACCCGCCAGATTAGCCAGTCTACGAAGATTTATGATCGCACCGGCACCGTCCTGCTTTATGAAGTGAATAACGGCGAACGAAGGACGCTTGTTCCTTTTGAGCAAATCCCCCAATCCCTGAAGGACGCCACGATCGCGATTGAAGACCAAAATTTTTATAACGAGCCGGCATTCGACTGGCGCGGTATTTTGCGCGCCATATACGTAGATATCACGCATCATTCGCTCGCGCAGGGAGGCTCAACGATCACGCAGCAGCTCGCGCGCACCGCGTTCCTTTCGCTCGACCAGACAATCTCGCGCAAAATCCGCGAATTTATTTTGGCGGTGAAATTAAATCAATATTATTCAAAAGACCAGGTTCTCGGACTCTATTTAAACGAAGTTCCGTATGGCCCGAATATCTCGGGTGTTGAGGAAGCGAGCGAGACCTATTTCGGCGTTCCGGTGAGTCAGATCAATATCGCACAGAGCGCCCTTTTGGCCGCCATACCGCAGGCGCCGACGTTCTATAATCCGTACGGCAGCCATTTTCAGGAGCTGCTCAACCGGCAGAAGCTCGTATTGCAACGAATGTATGAAACGGGAAAAATTACGAAAGCACAGCTCGCGGATGCGAAGGGATATCAAATCGCCCTCCAGCCGCAATCACAGGGCGGCATCAAGGCGCCGCACTTCGTGATGGCGGTTGAAGATTATCTTGCACAGAAATACGGAGAAAACCTTGTTGCGCAGGGCGGATTGAAGGTAACCACAACACTCGACTGGAACTTGCAGCAGGCTGCGGAAACCGCCGTGGCGGACGGTGTGAAGCGAAATACCCAACTCTACAAGGCGACGAATGGCGCACTCGTTGCCCAGGATCCGAAAACCGGCCAGATACTCGCCATGGTGGGATCGGCAAATTACTTTGATGCGCAAAATGACGGCAACTTCAACGTGGCAACACAGGGACTCCGCCAGCCGGGATCAGCACTTAAACCATTTGTATATCTCACCGGCTTCCAAATGGGATACACGCCCGATACCGTCCTCTTCGATGTGCCGACTGAATTCAGCACCTATTCTTCCTGCCCGGCAATCCCAGATTTTGCGAGTACCAATAAAAATTGCTTCCACCCGGTTGATTTCGAGGGCACATTCGCCGGTCCCATGTCGATCCGCAATGCACTCGCACAATCGGTAAACGTCCCGGCGGTTGAAATGCTTTATTTGGTGGGCGAAAAGAATGCACTCCAGAATGCTTATAATTTCGGCATTACGACGCTTACCCACCCCGAAAACTATGGCCTTTCGCTTGTTTTGGGAGGCGGCGCCGTACGGCTCGTTGACCTCACGGAAGCATATTCAGTGCTTGCGCAGGAAGGCGTGAAGCACGCGCAAACGATGGTGCTCCAAGTGCAGGATTCGAGCGGCAACACACTTGAGTCATATCAAGATCAAGCCACGCAGGTTGCCGATGCGCAGTCGGTTCGCCTCGTAAATAACGTGCTCTCCGATCCGCAGGCGCGCGCGCCGCTTTTCCAGGCAAGCCAAAATCTCACCGTATTCCCGGGGTATGACGTTGCCTTGAAAACCGGTACATCAAACGACTACCGCGACGCATGGGCGATGGGATACACGCCGGACCTTGTCGTCGGAGTCTGGGCGGGGAATAACGATAATAAGCCGATGCAGAAAAACGGTTCGAGTATTTTGGCCGCAGTTCCGATGTGGAGCGCGTTTCTTAATAAAGTACTGCCGATGGTTCCCAATGAAACATTCAATCAGCCCGATCCGACGAATCCAGCAAAGCCGGCACTCGCAGGCCAATATGTAATCGATAACCAAATTCACTCAATCCTCTACTATGTTGATAAAAATGATCCGACAGGTCCCACGCCCGCCGATCCTTCGCGCGATCCACAATTCAGAAATTGGGAAACGGCAGTGCTTAACTGGGCGGCAAAAAATGGGACAGGCGCTACGACGGCCGCCCTTCCGCAAGGAATTTCTCCCGGACAGTAATTAGGATTTGAGAATTGGTTTCAAAACGTAGAAATATGAACCATCTACGGTCGGTTTTACGAGCGCCGGGTTTGCTTCTTCCTGAAGTCCAATAAACACATCTTCCGTTTTCACCATTTTGATGCCGTCCGAGAGATAGCGCCAGTTGAAAATAACCTCACTCAAGTCTCCTTTGATTTTCGCCGCGAGCGTGCTTGCGTTTTCTCCGAGGGCCTGATCGGCGGAGCTAATCTCGATCGCCTTCTTGCCGGGATGTAATTTTATTTTTATTTCACTGTTTTTTTGTCCAAAAACGCCCGCAAGCTTGATCGCGCTCAAAATATCTTCGCGGTTCACAATAACTTCAGCCGAAAACTGATGCGGGACAATTGCGGAGTAATCAGGAAAACCCCCTTCGATCAATCGTGAAATTAATTCGCCCTTCTCGGTCTTCCAGAGCGCCTGGTTTTCGTCTTTTGTCATCCGGACAGTCTCTTCATCCTTTACGATCCTCGCGAGCTCATACGCCGTTTTAAGAGGAACCAGCACCTTGAACGGCTCCATGTTCTTCGCCGTTATCGCACTTGTCGAAATTGTCTTTTCCGCAAGCCGGAAACTGTCGGTTGCGGCAAATTTCAAATCATCGATGGTGAAATCAAAAAGAATGCTGTTTAATTCGGGTCTTAAATCTGAAAACTGTGCGGCAACGGTTGCCTGCTGAATCGCTTCTTTAAAAAATGCCCCTTTAATATCAACATATCCTTCGGATCCTTTGATTTTCGGCGTGATCGGAAAATCATCCACCGGAAGCCCTTTAATGACGGCGCTGTAATTATCGGTCGCAACCTGAAGGTCGTTCTCTTTCTTTTCGAAATTAAGACGGTCGCTTGTAATATTGCCGATAAGGCTTGAAAAAAGCCCGATTGGAACGGTCACCTTTCCGTTTTCAATGACTTTGCCGGAAACTTTATAAATAATCGCAATTTCAAGATTAGTCGCGGTGAATGTAATATTACCTTCCTCTGCCTCGATGAGAAGGTTTTTTAAAATCGGGAGGTTGGTATTTTCACCGGCTGCTTTTTCAACTATCGAAACTGCGTCTTTGATATTTGATCGTATCGCGATGAACTTCATTGGTAGTATTAATTAATATTATTTAATTAAGAGAACTTACTTTTAGATTAATTATTAATGAAGTGGATATGGGGAAAAGTTTTCACTTTATTAATATTAATCGCGTTTATATTTTGAATGCCCTGGGGAAATATGCGTGATTAACCTTTGTATATGGCGTCCTTAATCATTAATATCTTTTGGTTAAGTGCTGGATTTCTGTTAATCTCCTGATTGATCTTTTCGTAAGAATGTATTGCAGTAGTGTGATCCCTCCCCAACTTTTCACCAATATACGGATATGAAAGTTCAGAGATATCCCGAAGAAGATAGATCGCGATCTGGCGCGGTTCGACAACTTCCTTCCGGCGGTTATGGCTTACGAGGTCATCGACGGAGATATTGAAGAATTCCGCGACCGCTTTCAAAATCTGCGCATCGTTTACCCGCTTCGAAAGATTCTGCGTCGATTTCTCGATGATTTCTTCGGCCATTTTCTCCGTGATCTCGGTTTGCTTCCGTTCTTCGTAGAAAATTATCTTTTTAAGCACCCCTTCGAGCTCGCGAATGTTCTTGCGGAGTTTTTTAGCGATAAGATCAATAACCTGGTCGCTCAATTGGCGGTTCATGTCATTCAGCTTGCCGCGGATGATGGCAACGCGGGTTTCGTATTCGGGATATGCGATGTCGGCAATCAGCCCGCCTTCAAAACGCGAGCGGAGGCGCTCTTCGAGGGTTGGGAGCGACTGCGGCGGCCGATCCGAAGAGATGATGATCTGCTTATTATTCTCATAGAGGGCATTGAAAGTGTGGAAGAACTCTTCTTCCGTTTTTTCCTTTCCGCCGATGAATTGAACATCATCAATGATAAGGACGTCGATATCGCGGTATTTCTTTTTAATGCTCTCGATGCGGTCATTCCGGAGGCCCCAGACAATGTCACGGGTGTATTGTTCGGACGGAACATATTTCGGCCGGATTTTCCGGTTATATTTATTCAAAATTTCATTGCCGATCGCCTGGATAAGATGGGTTTTGCCAAGGCCAACCCCTCCATAAACGAAAAATGGGTTATATTTCTTGCCGATTTCCTCCGTAATGGCCGTTGCCGCGGCGAATGCGAGCTCATTCGACGGACCAACAACGAAAGAGTTAAGCGTGTACTTGGGATTAAGGCCGGTATCGGGGTCGGTCTTGAAGTCGAGGTCCATCGCCTCGGTCTTCTGGGAGTCTTTGATTTCCGTAAATGACCGGATGGGCGCGGGGGTTTTGTTCCCGACGACAAATTCTATCTTCTTTACCGAGCCGTCGAGGTTCCGGATGACCCCGAGAATATTCTTATGATATTTATTTTCCACCCATTCTTTGGCAAAGTTGTTCGGGAGGGCCACATAGAGCGTGCCATCTCTTTTCTCAACCAACTTGCTGTCTTTGAGCCATGTGGCGAAATTAGCTCGCGATAATTGGATCTCCATCTCACCTAACGTTGACTGCCAAATTTGATCAAGATCCATAGTGGAAATATTTTTAATTGTTTGTGGCTTTATTATTATCTCTTACGCCTCGCGAGTCAAAGAGTCAAATTTTTATCTTTTGGGGATTATGTGTTGATAACTTTTTTTACAACACAAAAATTTTGAAACGGGAATGGAGCATTTGCCTTCTTTCCGGATTGCTGATACATTTTAAGGAATGTCGTTTACCTATAACCCAAGAAAAAAGAAGCGTCGCCGGACTCACGGCTTCCTCGCGCGCAAGCGTTCCGCGACCGGCCGGAAGGTTCTCGCCCGTAGGCGGGCGAAAGGCCGTAAAAAGCTGACGGTTTAGCCGTTTTCCGATGCTCAAACGGAATGTCCGCCTTCCGCGAAAAGAATTTTCGTTTCGCGGCGGCACTGCGGCAAGGACGCCGTATTTTTCCCTGAGAGCTCGGACGACCGCCGCGGGACCTCCCCGCATCGGTGTCGTCGTGGGTAAGGTGGTGGCGAAAAGCGCCGCAAAACGAAATTTTCTGAAGCGCCAGATCAAATCTGCGCTTGCCGCGCTCGCAAAACCGGGAATGGATTATCTGATTATTGCGAATCGCGCGATCGAGGCGGCAACGCGGCGCGAAATACGGAGCGAGATCGCGAAAGCGGTTTCCAAAATAGGCCCACGCATATAAGCACATCATGGTTTATCTTTATCAGCAGATCTTTTATCGTCCGATCCTGAATGCGCTTGTCTTCCTGTATCAGACGGCTGCGCTTCACGATCTCGGTCTCGCGATTATTTTAGCGACGCTCATCGTCCGCCTCATTCTCTATCCGTTCTTTCACAAAGGCGCCCGGCAGCAGATGCTTATGCAGCGCATCCAGCCGAAGATCAAGGAAGTCCAGGAACGGTACAAGAACGATCGCGAGAAGCAGGCTGAAGCCCTTATGGCTCTCTATAAAGAGCACGGCGTGAATCCGTTTTCGAGCATTTTGCTTTTAGTCGTCCAGCTGCCGATTCTCATCGCGCTCTATCGTATTTTCCTCTCGGGTCTCGGCCCCATGCAATTCACGAGCCTTTACTCGTTTGTGCATGCGCCTGTCATGGTGAACGCGACGCTGCTCGGCCTTATCGACCTCAGCAAGAAGAATATTTATTTGGTTGCGATCGCGGGCATTGCGCAATATTTTCAGGCGCGGCTTGCCATCTATCGCGCGCCGGGAGCGGACCAGAAAAATCTTTCCGCAGCCGAGAAGATGGCGCGGCAGATGTCGTTCGTCGGTCCGCTCATCACCGTCGTCATTTTCTTTAATCTTCCGGCGGCCGTCGGACTTTACTGGACCGTGTCGTCGATCTTCTCGGTTGTGCAGCAGGTTGTCGTGAATGCGCACCTTCGGAAGACGCACGGCGCTTGATTTTGCTCAGGAATTGTGGAATAGTTTCACTATCGAACCATGGACTGGGAAGTATATGTCAAAACAATAGTAGACCTCGTCGGATTTTCCGATTACCGCCTCGACGTGAAGCCCGAAGAGCGACGCGGCTCCCTTTTCATTTATGAAAATCAGAACCTGCTTCAGCAGCAATTGCCGATGCTCGTTGAAGCGATGAATCATCTCCTGCAGATGGTCGCCCGCAAAAATCAGACCGAGGCGATATTCCTCGACATCAATAATTACCGGCACGACCGCGAGAACCTGATTGGCGAGCTTGCGCGTGCCGCAGCGAAGAAAGCGACCGCCACGAAGACGGATGTTTCGCTCCCCGCGATGAATTCCTACGAACGCCGGCTTGTGCATATGGCGCTTGCGATCCATCCGGAAGTCCGCACCGAAAGTGCGGGCGAAGGAAAGGAGCGGTATGTCATCGTGAAGCCCATCCAAGAGGAAGAAAAGAAATAAAAAAACACGCGGCGCGAACCGCGTGTTTTGATTTTCAATCACTGCCGTTATCCGTTAAAGAGGACGGCGTACAGCTTGCTGTCGTAACGATTGATCATAAAGAGACTGTTGTTCACGAACTTCATTTTGGTGGCATCGATTTGCTGGCTTTGATCGGAGAACACCGGCTCGATGCTTCCTGTTGTGACATTGATCTTCAGAATATCGTCCGTTGTGAAGATCGCCATTTGTTCGTAGTCATCCGGGAGATAGCTGAAGGAAAGCGATCCTTGATCGCGGGGCACGGCGCAATAAAGGAAGGTGTATGTCGGCGGCCGGGGCGGCGCTTTCGTCACGGCCGGTTTTTTTGTGATTGTGGATGTCGTGGTTGTTGCGGCGGCGGGCGTTGATGTTGTCGTGGAGGTCGGAAGCGTTTCAATGGAGAAGGCGCACTTGGATGGCAGCGTGAGGAGGTTCAGATTGCGCGAGTTGCTGTCGGAAATATCCTGAAGCCGGAGCCCGCCTCCGCGATTCGCCGGACCACTCGCAAAGACAAGGCCGATCGGAGGCGTTGAACTCGATGCGCCCGACCAAATGCTTTCCGATCCGTTTTCTCCGTTCACGATCGGGGTCAGGGTTTGTTTCGCCATGTCATAAAGGAGGGATGATCCCGCGGCGAGGGCGCTTGGTTTGTCGGCAAGAACAATATGGCTCTTGTCGAACCAGCCGAGCGTCCAATCTTCGGCGTGGAGAGAGGTGAGCACGACCGGCGCCCGCTTCAAATTCGCGGCATCGATCACGTCTATATTTAAAGTGCCATTCGAGGGCATTGCGATATAAGCAATCCGAGTATCGGTCGGAGACCATTTCGGCGAGTGAAGTCCTTTGGGGAGCGCTGTCCAGGATTTCGTCGTAACATCAAAAACGCTTGTTTGCGGCGCCGCCGGATCGCCGAAGGAAACAAGGGCTTTCTTCCCATCAAATGAGAAGCCCGCGTCGAGCAGGTCCTGGATTTGGAGCGAGCTCAGGTCTGTCGACTGGCCATTCGTGATTTTGCTGATTACGCCGGTCGTTTTAACTACATAAACGTTATTTTGCGGGTCTACGAAATAGGCAATAACCGGGTCATTTGAAACCGGGCCGAATCCTTTAATCTGTGCAGCCGCTCCGCCAAGGGATTGATCTCCGCCGGTTGTCCCCCCGGTGCCGTTCGCGCCTTGTGTTCCGCCCGCCGCGCCTGAGCTACCCGTTCCCTGGGCGCCGTTGCTTCCTTGATTTGCCACGCCAGGGAGCTTTCCTCCGGCATTTCCTCCCGTGGACGCGGGGGAAGGCGCTGCGTGAAGTGCAAAAAAGACGATGAATCCCACGATCGCAAGTATGAGGACTGCCGCTCCGATGATGATGGCGCGTTTCATGTGTTCTTTATTATTGTAACCCGGGACAGTTCGATGCGTTGGGGAAATTGGTGCATCCGCTCACGCAGGCGTCAAAGCCCTGGCAGTTCGGGCCCGGCAGGCAATGCGGATCTCCCAAAACATCATCGCAGCCGGAGCTGCTCGATGCATTGCCGGTGACGCATGCGTAAACGGTTGCGAGCGGCCCTTCGTGCGGCGTACAAACGCCCGTTGTGCACGTGCCCGGGCAGCTGGGGTCGGGTTTACCGCATATTCCATTGCAATTGAGCGAGGTAAGAGAGACGCAGGTGTATTGTGTGCCGATCAATTGGCATGTTGACGAGCTTCCGCATGCCGGGGTGCATGTGGATGATTGCGAGGCGTTGTCTGGCACGCTAACCTGCTGCACTTTCGGCAAATTCAAATTGAGCAAGTTCGGATTGATGGTGTTCAGGATGATATAGGCTCCAGCAAGAAGCATCAGTCCATAGATAGCTGCTTTGATCCACTCTTTCCCCTCGCTTTGGGCGGAAGGATTCCCCTGGGCCCAGGTATACTTCACGCCGCCCCAGACAATCGCACCCAATGCCAGAATGCCGCCGATTAAGAGA